>Ga0316207_10001393_pt1 | contig 30103 bp, 44 predicted proteins | sample 6weekpyrite_MG_FD_204943 | JGI IMG/M metagenome (GOLD analysis project Ga0316207, IMG submission 204943) | Microbial mat bacterial communities from mineral coupon in-situ incubated in ocean water Damariscotta River, Maine, United States -... | ecosystem: Environmental > Aquatic > Marine >...
GACCAGATCCACCCTGTGCCGCTTTAATACCCAACGCCTGATTCAGTGAGCGCGTAGCGGTTGCAGCCGGTGTTGCAGCGGCTGAGGCGGAAGCAGCGGCGGCTTTTCTGGAGCCTCGGGTTTTCATGATCTTACCGGCTGCGATTGCAGCAGCACCTGTTACCACAGCGCCTTTGATTAACGCGCTCTGACCGTCCGCGCCGATTGCATCATTCAGCTCTCCGACTTTGTTAATCAGCGGGTCTAACGCCTCGGATGAGGTCTTCGTCCAGGACGCGGCCAGTTGATCCCAGTTTGCACTGGCTGTTTTTGCGAGCCGGGCAGAGTCGGCCAGGGTAGTATAGCCGTCACCCTGCACGCGCATGAATTTTTCCATCGCTTCAACTTTGCCGGACTCTAAAAACTGACTGGCGGCAAAATTAAAGGCACGCAATGCCTCTGCATCAAACACACCCGCCAGCGTTACCTTGTCGCCTCTAGCTTTAGCGATGATCTCGGTCATTAGCTCATTAATCGGGCGCATGATACGGCGTCCTTTTTCCAGCTCTTCTAGATCAAATACTTTGATCCCTGCGCCTTGTAGCATTTTAAGTTTGGCAGGGTCAGCCAGGGTGCGCAGTGTTGCCTCGAATGCAGTGGCCGCCATTTCTGCCGAGCCAGTACCCATACGGATCACCTGGAGCGCTGCGCCCATCTCTTTTAATGATTCGGTACCGGTGCGACCAGTTGAGGTATAAGCAGTGACCACGCGTGGCCCGAGCCGGGCGAGATCCGCCAACGTAAACGCGCCTTCTTTACCTTGCTTGTTCAGTGTGTCGAGCACATTGAGTACTTCGGTTGGCGCGATAACGCCCATCTTTTGAAACTCAGCCAAAATGCCACCAATTGCAGTACCGGTTTTATCACCCGTTGCCTGGATAACCGTACCGATGTTTTGAATATTGGCCATCGCGAATTCGAGGTCACCGGTCTTTTCCACGATCTCTTCAATGGCGGCGGTAATCAGTGATGGATCAACTTTGATATTTTCTTCGCGTGCGATGTCGAAAATTTCCTGACGAAGCGTGGCAACGTCTTTAGATGAAATATTGGCTTGCACGCCCAACCGCTCAAAGCGTTCCTCCAGACTCGCTGTATTGCGCAATGCCGCAACCCCCCCAGCCCCCGCAGCAAACCCCAACCAACGATTACCCATGCGATCTAGCCCACGACCCAGCGTACCCACTGTACGATTAAGGCGCGACATGCTGCGCTGACCACGCTGGCTGAAACGATCCATCGAACGGCTGTAGCGTTGTGCCTGGCGCTCAAGATTACCGGTTAAATCAACCGCGACTGATGTATTGAGTTCGCTCATAAACGGGTAAAGAGTTTCCGCAGTGTCATGTCATAAAGATCATCAAGACTCAGGGCTGTACGCGCCGCAAGATCAAACGTTAATTGATCAAGCACCATCGCCAGCCCCATCATCTCGCCCCCGCTCGCTGGCTGCCTCCGCAGCATCCAGCGCAGCCAGATCCATCGCATCAACGGCATCCTGAATCGCGTCGAGATCACGCGGTGATAGCGTCTTAACTTCATCCAGCATCAAAGGCCCGGAGTAGCTATCACCAGAGTGGCTATCAATGGCAACAATCTGGCGACGCATTACATTCACGCCGACCATCATCGGGCTGGCGACCATTTGCGGCTTATCCACCAGCTTGCCTTTGGGCGTGAGGGTTGGCACCACCACCACCTTCTCAGATTCTTCGTGGGCTTCAATCACATCACCCGCAGTCGCTTCGCGTAGCGTCACGACGCTATAAGTTTCCTTCCCGATGGTCAGGCCATCTTTTAATGTGACTGTTGTTGTCGCCATTAAATCGGCTCCACTGCCTGCGCGGACATCTTCCACGGCGTTTTACCTGCGCCATCAAACACCACCGGCTCGGTGGTAAACGCATCACGCATCATAAACTTCTGCCCGGTATCGGCTTTAAACAACACCGTCGCGCCAGTGATTTTGTTTAACTCAATCACGTCGGTAGCCTTGGTGATGATCACGCTGCATTCCATCAGCGGCGGCGTGTCAACTTCTGAATAATAGGTTTTCCCACCGTGTGATTCTGGATCTCTTGTTACACCACCAGGGTTCAGCGTCGCATTATTCTCGGCGGCAATGACTTCGCCATCGACCCGAATCGTTACCTTGCCTGTAATTTGCATTACCTATCTCCCGTTAAATATGAAACTGAGTCTGCACCGCGACAATGCGCAACTGGCCGATCAGTTTAGGTTGATCCTGCACATCGACCCGGCTATTGGCGGTATCGATGATGACAATCAACGATGCCTTGTACGCCTCCAGATCTTCACACCAGCCGAGGTCGATGAACTCCTGATACATCGAGATGAATTCAGCACGCAGTGAGTCCTCTGTCGCAATCGGTTGACCCGCACCAAAACGCTCACTGGTACCGGCTAACTTATGGCGTGGATATTTCGTAGCGATAGTTGAGCGCTGCACGAATCGAATGCGTTCCAGCGTTTCCGGTGTGTTGATATTTAGATAGCTGATATCCGCCACGCTCGCACCATTCTCCTGATACTGCGTAATCTGGCGCTCGATATAAACCGATCCATCATTGCCGACCTTGTAAGTAGAGATACCATCCCACAACAGCAGGTTGCGCTCGCCATCTGTCCAACGGTTAGCGACCAATGGCGCTTTAAGGCCGGGCAGCTTCAATGTCTTGAGTGGGCGCGCAGGATCAGCTGCGAGTTTAGACGCCGCGACAATCGCATTGGTCGCCGCCCAGATATAAGGCGGCTCCGGCGCAGTGTTGGTAGCCATGCAGGTGACGTGTGGGTTATTACGTCCGCTACCATAAGTGGATGCCGCCGCATGACCGCCACGGAATGCAGTAAAGGCACGGCAGCCGATCTGCTGCATCGGCCCCCAGCGGTCATCGAGTTCAGTTTCTAGCGCGACGATATTGGTGCTGTCTGTGAACGGCATCACCATCCAGTTGTACCATTCCGCACCCATTGCAGCGATGGCAGTGGTAATGTCCGGGTTCGTGGTGCCGCCTGCCATCGGAACAATGGCCGCAGCGATGCCTGCGGGTGTCGCCTCATCGAAATAATTCAGGCGCACATCGAGATCATTCCCGATCTCACCGGCGTGCCGTGCTGTCAGGGTTACAACCCCCGCGACATTGCCTGCCGTCACTGGCAGCGAGGTGTCGGATGTGATTGCTGACACAATCGATGTGGCCACATTGGTGACATCATCACCAGACGCCACCGGTACTGATACTCTTTTGCCAGCAATGTAGAGAGCCAACGTACCAGCCGCAGTCGCGGCACCGGTGATGGTAATGGTGCCCGTTGCCGCAACACCAGCACCGGCATCATCCAACGCAATCGCCCATACATCCATGAATGAGTCGATGCCCTTGATGGTCTTTAACATCTCCGCCAGCATTGAACCACGGCCGAATGCCGCCTCGGCCTGGTTGCCACTCAAAATACGCGTCGGCACGCCCTCGGCCACGGCACCCGCCGCGAGGCGCTGGCCAACAACCACGAGTTTAAATTCCTGCGGCGAGTTACCGGCCAATGAATTATCAAACTCGACATAAACACCCGGCAGGCGCAGGCTGTCAGGGATATCGTTAAATGAAATTGTTTCAGGCATCGCTGATTACTCCTGGTTAGGTTTTTTCGCGGTGGATTTTTTTGGCTTTGATGCTTCGATGACTGATTCATCCTGTAGGCGTCGAACCCAATATGCAGTCCGTTCGACCGACATGCCGACTGCTGGCATAAACTCATGCGGTTTGTTCGGCAGGCGCACCCTTAGCACTGTGCCATCTGGCATGGTGTTAGGTTTGATATAGATCGTTGTCATGGTCTCTGCGTCTCCTATTGGGGCAGTGTTATATCATCAATGGCATCGGGTTCGTCTGAACCCGGTACCAGGGAATGCTCGGCGTGGTAGGTGATAAAGCTGGCAAGATCGGTAGTGTCTGCAATCCCACCGATCGTCATCCACTGCGACCAGGTAAACCCCCACATGGCGATGCCTTCTTTATCAATCTTGGTGGCATAAAGATTTCGACCGCTGATTTTTTCCGGGTATCTGCGAGACTCATCCATACCCCACAGATTTTCGGTGAGATGTACGGCCAAAACATTCGCTAGCGCCATCGACGACGCATCGCGTGTGATCTTCGGCGTGTCTTTCGTGACGATGATCGCGGCGAATGCGATCTCGGCATGGTCACCCATTGAGTCGTTGCCAACGTTGGCCAGGGCGACCGTCGAAATAAATATGCACGGCGCTTTGGTGCCAATGCGTTTAAGCTCCTCAATGGAGAATCTTCCGGCGTAGGGGAGGACGGAGACGCTACCGATATCAGACACGCCAGGCATATTGTTGGCGATATCATCAATCACACCCTGGCGAAGTTCAAAAAGGTTTTTCATTAGTGCATTACCCGCTCGATGTGATCTTCAAGAAACAGATCCACTATGTGTTCGATGTCGTCCAGGTTCTCGGCAGAAAAACCAACGTACTCACGTGCGGGGTGATTGGGCCGGTCAACTTCTTCGCCGCCGAATTGCTGAATCGCGGCATAAGGCAAATTACTGCCAAACTCACCACCCGAGCCATCAAGATAAATAAACGGTGCCAGGGAATCATCAAGGTCACCTTCATTCATCAGCAAGCTATGGCCACCATCACGGGTCTCGGCGTACTCTTCAGACCAGGCCGCCCAGGGCGTGCCATCGGGCGCTGTCTTTTCATTGCGTAGACGACGGCGGGTTTGCGTGTCGATCTCGGCAAAGATTGAATCGAGCAGTTCAATTTTATCTAGCCGACCCAGTTCATTCATGCGATCCGCGAGGCGGTCGATGGATGAGAGATCAAATTGTAGCGATGTACTCATCGTTACAATAAACCGCTCATTGAATTACGATTAAAACGGCGGTTACTGCTGCTTGATTCAATCACATCACTGGATGTGGTGGTGGCTTCGGCCACGCCTAATGTCACCTCACCTTTTGCGATTAAACGCAACAGCGAGCGCGCATCGTCATATCGTATTCGCTTTTCTTCTGTGCCAACGTCCGCGCCATCGGCAAGGCGGTACACAACAATGTCAACACAGAGGCGGGTGAGTACTTCAGGCAGCGGTGTGGCCATCGGCAACGCATAACGTTTAGCGACGTAGGTATCGATCTCCGCGCTGGCGTCATTGATAGCGGGGTCTACCACTTCGCTATCGGCAATGCCATCGCCGTCACGGTCTGCAATCAGTAATAGCAGGTCTTTACTGTAACGGTCGATGATGTTTTGTTGACTGGCGTAAGGCATGGTGATTACTTACCGACGTACTCATCACCTGCTTCAAACGTGCAAGGCTCAACCACTAGATTGGATTCTTCCTCTAATGCTTTAAGCTGCCCATCATCTAGCGCATCCAGTGCGATGCCAAAACCTTGCTCATTAAAGCCATAGCCTGCGCGGCGAAATGACTTAAGGCCAGGGATTGCTTTTACAAAGACACCCTCAACCGATGGTGGTTCATCCGTCTTTTTTGCTGCTGAATTTTTAGCCGCCGCTGTTGTTGCTTTTTTTTGTTTAGGTGATCCCGCCTGGGCCGTCTTGCTTTGAGTGGCTTGACCTTTTTCAGGTGTGTTTTCTGTTGCCGCGCTTGCTGTAGCAACATGATCTGCACCGCCGTTAGTGGTGGTTGTTTCCTGAGTTTTATTTCTTCTGGCCATGGTGACTCCTCGCTGATGCTCTGAATAAACCCAGCGCAGATGCGCCGGGGATTTACTTAAGCGGGGTGATTAGTACCCCTTTTCGTGGGGTTATTCTTATGCCGTGCCGTCCGATCCGTAGCTCAACTGCCACAAACCATAGGCACCTGCTGCGCGTGCTTCGACAGAGTAGAGAAACATTTTACGCATAAACACGGATTCACTATCGCTGCTGGTCATCGCCACAAAGACAGGTTTTTTACGCTCTTGAATCACGAAAGGCTTAACCTGCTTATTGGTGACATGCAGGAACCATGCAGTGGTTGATGTAAGCAGCGGGTTGACTTTAAGCTTTGCAGTACCACGGTAAGGATTAGGCTTGCCGTCTGCTAACTTCTCGTTCTCTAACAACATACGACCAACCGATTCCAGTGCAGGCGGTACCTCCAGCACATTCGGCACCAGGCCGAGCTTCTTACCACCATCGCGGGTGAAGCCCATAATTGCCTGACGTGCAACACCGTAACTCGCGCTGGCCAGAGCAAGCGTCGCATTTGATAGCACTGCGGTACCTTTATTGCTAACGCTCACGGCATCGCCATTTTCATCCTCGACCGGATGATCAGTGTCATAAAAAAATTGTTTGTCATAACACGGATTAGTAAAGGCACCATTCTTGACTTCCGCATCAAGATCATCATAGAGCAACGCGGCAGATTCACCCGTAGCCGCTGCTTGAACAGAATACCCGCCGAGATTGCCGTCTTCGATATCGTTGCGGTCAACTTCGATGGTGTCTTCATAGTCATCGTTGGCGACGACGTAGTTAAACGCTTTAAGCGAGTTGATGACTTTGTCACCGACCCACTTCTTCATACCCTTCCAGCCGGTCAACCACTTGTAATCGTTTTCCGAACCTGTAGAGGGCACCAGCATGGTAGTTTCCTGCCAGGTGCCGGTCACGCCTTCGAACGCTTTCTGGAACGATGTTTTTATGTTCCTGGATAAACCATCAAGGGTATCTTTGTTAATAATTAATCCAGCCCCGCCCAGAAATGGCATAGCATCGATACCGCCTAGATCATTAAGCGCGTACATGGTGACCGCCTCAGCAGATAGCGGGGCATCGGCAATGGCGGCAAGTGAGATACCCGCGCAGGCCAATAGCCCAAGGGTAAGCGTTAAAAATCGTTTCATGATGTGTTAATCCTCTATAGTTTTATTGGGGCTGCGTCACCCACTCAGCCCCAGTTAAGGGGCTTTGCAGGGGGGGGGTAAATGATGGTTATTCGATCCAGACACCACCTGAATTAACAGCAACAACGACACCAGCTGGTGAGCGAGTACCCACGCCATCGCTACCGGCTACGGTCTGGTCATCGACGATATAACAAACCTGACCGACACCTGCTTGAGCGACGAGATCACCGCCAAGGTTTTTAAAGTAAAATGCTTTCTTGCGACGAATCAAAACGCGCTTATCACCATCCGCACCACCGGTGTTATCTCGCGCCTCATCAAAGCGACCGAAGTAGGTCAAGTTCAATGCGGTGGAGCCGGGCGCGGCATAGCCTGCTGCGTTAAGCACGGCCAGCCCACCGGCGTGACAAACAGCGCCAGCAGCTACGGGTTGCGCAATCAGCTCGCCATCCTGCATTTTGGTATTGCGGTCTTCAGTTAGTGGTGGCATCTCGATATCCTCTTGTAGTGGTAACGCTTGTTTGTTAATTAATCGCGCGGAACGTTATTACGTGCCGTACTTCTTCAGCTCTTCAGCGCTGTTGCCAAACTGGTCCGCCATTGCCTGCTCGGCAGTGTTCAGCGCAGCGCCTTTGTCGCCGTCTGGTTTTTTATCATCCAGGCCGCTTTTGTCAGTGATCACCGGCTGGCCTTTTACATACTCGTTAAAGAGTTCCAGCCCGCCCTCTGCCTGACACTGCGCGATGTGATAGTCTTTTGATGCCGGGGTGATCTTGCCGTCTGCCAGCGCCTGATTAATTGCGGTTTCGATTTCACCATCACGGGTCGCTTTGTTAATGCCAGCAAGCTTATCCTCGGCGGTCTGTGCGCGGTTTAAAGCTGCGTCGTAGTCACCACGCGGAACAAAGGTGTCAAGGCTAGGATTCTTAGCTTGATTCAATGCGGTGTCGCGATCTTGCTGCAACTTTGTGATCGCTTGATTAACGGCGATCGTTAATTCTGCCTCTGTGCCAGCGTCACTAATACCTAGCGCACGACATTGCGCCTTTAATAGTTCTAACATTGTGGAGTCCTCTTGGTTTAAGTGATCACCCTGCGCATGATTGAGGGCGGTAACGAAAAGATTCGGGTTATTGGTCAACCCAACAGACTTGATGCCGACGATACGGCGTGTGGCCTTTTCAAAAATAAGCACCGGGGAAAGGTAGCGATACTCTTTACGTTCGACCGAGTTACGGCCGATTTCATTCCAGTCTGGGCGTGACCAGATCGACCCGTCTTCGCGGATCTCCATCGCCTTGCCCCATGCGGCGGCCGGGGCATTCTCGCCCTTGGGGGCCTTCAGTTCGGTGGAGTGCTCAAAATCGAATACCAGGTCACGGCCACGGGATTGCAGCGCGGCGAAATAATCGACGATGCCTTGCGGCTTGTCATTGACCCATGAGCGGCCATCGATGCCGTCCACATTCTCGCCAGGCGGGATTAGCTGCACCCATTCCGGCAGGGTGCCGTCATCCGGCAGCGCAAAATTGACCGCAACGCACAGATGCTCGGTATCGAGTGCTGTATTCAGTGCAATGACAAGCTGGGTTTTTCTGAACATGCCGCCATTGTGGCGGGCTGGCGTGAGGCTGTAGCGGGGAACGCGTTCCGGCCCGCAAATCTGCGGACTGGAGACAGCAATACCACTCAGGGCGGAATTTTACCAGCCCCGGCGGTTCAGACCGCCAGAATCGCCGTTTAAATCGATTCAGAAACGTTTAACGAGATTTTACGGGTACGGATGCTGATCCTGAGCCGAGATCGTGGCTTACAGGGCTTCTCAGGCAGGATTGTTGATTTCGTGATTTGACAGGTCTGCGGCGGCAAAATAGGCCTCGTACAGATCGCCGTATTTATCCTGCTCATCTGGGCGAATATCTGCCTCTAGCGCTTCCAGGCGAGCCAAGTCGGTCGCTGTTAGCGGCTCTCTTCTCAGGATAGCCATCGCCTCCTGGAATGCTGGACTGTATGCAGACATATATTACCCCTATGATCCTGTACTATTAACGGCTGTTTTAACCACTTTGTCAATATATTCAGCCACCGATTTATTCCACTTTGCCAGCGCATCGCGATTCAACAACCAGGCGGTGAAATGCTCCGCGTGCCATTCCATCTGGTTAGTCTCGCCGTACCTGGTTAGCGATGGAAACTCGGCGGGCCTATGGGGCATCCCGGCCTTATAGTGTATTTGGTGACCAATTTCGTGCGCCCATACGCCCGCCGTTCTGGCGGCACCATTCAGGGCGCTAACAGATCCCCATTGAAGTTCACCCCGGGTAAATGCCGCCGTGGCATCGGCGACGGTTTTCAATAGATCAGCAGGCATAACCTTATCCATGCGTTCTGTTGCCTTTGCTTTTATCACCACATGATCGAATGCACGATTGGTAAAACCTAATGCACGCGTAGCACGCCCGATCGTAAAAGCCCCTAGCGCGTAATGGGAAAAGCGGCCACCGAGAAACTTTCGTACCTCCGGTTCTATTTTGTGAGCTGTCTTGCCGCGCGACATCTCCGCTGCTTTGATCGCAATGGTTTTAACCGGGTGCTTGTGTAGAAACTGCCTCAGCTGCTCGACCTGTTTTTCTGCACCAGGTATGGTGCTGATCACTTTTGTGATGCCGCCCTGGTCAATCCCTTTGATCGTTGAGAATACTGCGGATTCATCCGAAGACCACAAGCCAGGCGATGCTGCTGGTAGTGGTGCCTTAACGATTTTAGTGGCTGCGGCTTTTTTCTCTTTTAATTGCCGTTCAGCGGTAGCCCGTCTCGCCAGGCCGGGGTTAGTGTCCCAGCCGGGGTCAATCCCGCGCGGCACCTGCAACACTTCTCCGGTGCGCTTATTGAGCCATTCACGTTTTGTTATTTCCGGTGCTTCGGTGAGATAATTGCCGGTGTCATTAAGTCGATCATACTCACGCTTTGTGATTTGCCTTAAACGACATTTACACCCCCAACCATTTGGCGGGTAGTGCGTCTGCCAGAAGGGATGATCGATTGGCAACATCAACCCCGCCCAGCTTACATGCTCTTCGCGGTGATTTTCCGATGGCCCCAACTCATAAACAAAGTAGGGGTGGGTGCGTTTGGTACGCTGCGCCCGTTGCCACTGCCCCGCAGCGCGAGCGGTGCGCATGTTTGCGCGATAGATTGTTTTCAAACGCCGGGGGCTGCCGAGCTGCACGTCGCGCGTTTCACCAGTAACTGGATCAGTGGCGGATTGAATCCCCCACCAGCCCCTTGCCTGAAGCATCGGTGTTAACTCGTTTCTGAACTGAGCAAAGGTGTGGCCCTCGGATAACGCATCATCAAGCGCACCACGAATATCAGTCAGGATGTCGTGCTGCATCGCCTTGGCCACTGTAAAATTAGTGGCGTGTTCTTCGCGCCAAACATCGCGCCAGTCGAAGCCTGGGCGCAGTTTCTTTGCACGGAAATATGCCAGCGCTTCGACGGATGGTTTAGCGGGGAATTTAAAGCCAGGCTTGAGGGTGAAGTCAGGCACGACGATGCCTTCGGATCAATTCAACAATTGTTTTCCTACCAACTTCAACAGCACCGAGTCGAATAGCCTCCTGACGTTTACTTTTACAGATATCATAATGAGGTGTTCCGTGGTTTTGAAACCATTCGCGCTTTAGCGAGAGCGCATCGGCCATGCGGTGCAACTCATCAACACTATCAGCCAGCATGTGACACATGATCATTCTGCGGTATTGATGAACAGGTTTATCTACGTAGACAGTCATCGTTAAATATACGCGATCAACCAGTGACCACGCTTGCCATAGATCGATTCGACGGCGTCAATATGCCACTGTGGAATATTATTCATTTCAAGGCTTGACGTTAGCACCGTAGATCTAATCTCTTTAACGAGGCGATCATGCTTTCCATAGCCATTAGAAAGCGTCATCAAACGTCCTGGATATACATTATCAACATTCCAGCCGCGATGATTGTTGGGTCTAATTTCACAATCCTGCTCGCCATTCTTAAATTTAAGAAAGTATTTTTTGTACAACGGAACAAACAAAAGTTTCATAGCGGATTAACTTTTATTTAAAACCGAGGCCCAAACAGACGCACACCGGCATACATTAGCTTTGCTCTTACCTTACGCACACCATCGCAAATCATCGCATCATAGAACATCCGATGCACCACGCGGCTAGCGATAAACTGATGCTGACAATAGACATCATGAATCACCGTCGCACGCCGGTATCTACCGACAAACGGAGAGCCTAACAAGTGCCACAAAAACTTGGGAATGCTCGCGCCATTGATGACCGATCCTTCCGGGGCATCCCATACGCGACCTTTTGCATCACGGAAAGATACGCTTTCTAGTAGACGCATATCTCGTTTGTCGCCATCAATCCACTCGGTTTTAACGCTGTTGCTAAAGGCGGGTTGATCTTTAACTGGCTTTAGATTATCGACACGATCCATAAAAACCCCTTTGTATTATTTATCCGTTGCATCACCGAGGCCACGCGCTTTGAATGTCTCAATCGCTAGCCGCTTAATCAATTCACTACTATCCATCTCATCCAGCAAGCCCGGCAAGCCATCGATAAAATCCTGATAACTTTCTGACTCATCCGCCAGCCGCTGGATCGGGTCAAAGATCGGCGCGAGCTGCTCCTCCCATTCATCACTGGCAGCATCGGCGAGCCTGTCGACTTCATCCTGTTCTAAATGCGCTCGGTTGAGTGCGGTGCCGTGGTGTCTACCGCAACCAGGGCAGGCGTGGTTCGCATCCGTGGCGAGCGGTGGGGCAGGGGATGCAGTCTGCAATACTTCGGCATCTTCGGGCGCGTCCGGCAGGCCGAGCTTGTCACTGATTACCGACTTTTCGACACGCAAACCGAGCGGTACCAGTTTCTCCAGCGCAGTGGTCAGCGCCTCGATGTCCTCTGGTTCTAATACCTGAATCTGGATAGATGGGTAACGCTCCTGCACGCCGTGATTAAAATCGATATAAGCCTTTACCAGGTCGCGGTTTAACGTGTATTCAAGCTGCTTTACATCGGCTTTTAAAATGTCCTGCCGTACTTCATCCTGTGCCTCATTGCCACCGAGCTGCCCCGGCGTGCCTTCGGTACTGGCCACCTGGCCGAGCACTGCTTTAGAGATGAGTTTGTCGAGGTATTCCGCCAGCCCCTGGAACACCTTATCGCCACCACCCTGGTCTGCACCCGATTCAAAATCGATGCGCATCGAATCGGGAATCACTGCCGCCGCATCGGTACCAATATTGGCGACGGCGTTAATCAGTGTACGGATATCTTCTTCTTTTGCGGTGCTACCATAGCGGCCGAGGCGTAGTGGCATCCCAAACACTTCAGCGAATGCCAGCCAGTCTGTCAGCGTGTAGCTTTTGCACATATAAGCCACCGCAACCAGTCGCGCCAGCCCACCACGGATAGGTGTACCCGACTTGAGGCGTGGTACATGAGTGATGAAACGATAACGCGGCAACCGCGTTGCGGTGCCGTCCTCATTGCGCAGGCACAGCTTGCGCGGGTTCTTTTTGTCAAATCTAAAAAAGCGCGGATCACGCCAGGCATAGCCGTCGACCTCATCCCACTCACCATCTACCTTTTCCATGCGGGTGCGTGGTTGCCATGGTGTTTTGCTGGTATCCCAGTTCATCTCGACGGCGCTATAGCCTTTGCCGAGGCCATCCAGTAGATCATCAACCGCAATACCAAAATCGGGATCACGCAGCAGCTCACGCACTTCGTCGGCGAGCTTCACATCTTTGGTATTATCGCTAGCGGCTTCAACTGTTCGTGGCACTGCGCTGATGGCGCGTTTTCGGGTGCCCAGCACCGAGGCATAATGCGGGTCGCGCTCTTCCATCTCTTCGGCCAACGTTAGATATGCAGTGGCATCACCACTGGCGGCATCGCGCAGGATGTTGGCGAGGCGGTGCGGTGTGAGGCCAGATGCAACCGACTCATCATCCCAGCGCTTACTTACGCCGGTCACGCTGGCGGCGACAGGGCGCGATAAATCAGTGGCCTTTATGGGATTACCGGCATGATCAAGGATTGCAGTAGTTCTTTCCATTACAGTACGCCTCGTTTAAAGCCTGCGGTGGTACGCACGGCGCGGGTGTTGTTGTCTTTGTTTGGGTTGTGGTGTTTGGGCACGGCGTGATAGGCGAATAATTCGACATCCATTAACGTGGCGAAGTAAGCCAGGAACAGCGCGACTGCGCTATCTGCGTGACGCTTCTTGCCGTCACTGCCGTCATACTCGCCATCCTTATCTATTTTGGGTACGCCTTTTTGTAACGAGATCGAACGCAGGTCGCGGCGCACGTCTGCATGTCTGGGTATCTTGATTAAACCGTCTTCAAACGCCGCTTTAAAGGCGGTCATATTGGCGCTATAAAACGCGTCGTTTAGTTTTATGCAGCCGATGCGTGAGCCGAATTTGTCCATTGTGTATTCAGCGAGCGTTTCACCATTACCGGTGGCATCCATCGCACCGGATTGGAAACGCGGTAGCCGTTCAATAATGTGCCACAGGATCTGCTCCTGTTGCCGGGTGGGAACATTGCGCATTTCAATGATGACCGGTACCCAGCGCACAAGGTTTTCTGATATCACCATCGGCGCGATCACAGAGAGATGGCCTTTGCGTGCAAAGTCCTGACCAAAAGCGTGCATCAACTTACCATTGAGGCCGTCGAGTATTGGGTCAAGTTCTTTTTTAATCCACTCGTCAGTATCGATGCGGCGCAGGTGCTCGGCCATTGCCGCGAAGGCGTCGTCATACTCTAAGCGCAGAATCGGCGCGTCGTACATTGACTGCTCAATCAAGATCGAAGGAATATAGCTGCCACTACCTGCTTTGGGCGTTACGTCTAACTCTTCGACTGCATCATCGCCATAAAACTCGTAAACCTCTTTGATCCATTTTTCCTCACCCGCTTTACTGTATGGCTTATCGAGGCGCAAACAGACACGCTCATACAAGCCCTGTTTAACCGCCTCTTTGAAGGTGGTACGGTGGACACTGCCTTTGCGTGTGCCGTTCTTGATCTCATTGACCAATTCGCAAAAGGGATTATCTTCGCCATCATGGGTTGAGATCACGCGCACCTTTCCGCCCCAGATCAACAGCGCGAGCGCTGCCTTTAACAATTCGCTGAGCTTGTCATGGAAGGCAGCCTCATCGATAACGATGACGCCTTGTTTACCACGCAGGTTAGCGGGGCGTGAAGAGAGCGCGACGATGCGGTGGCCAGATTTAGGAAACTTGATGGTGAAGGTCTTGATGTGTTTATCGTCCTGGTCTTCCTCCCAGATCCCTTCCTCGATCTCACTGGCGGCGTAGTTGAACGCTTTGGCCCACATGGCACAGGCCTCAATGTATTCAAGCCCCATGTCCTGGTTGTAACCGATGTAATAAACATTCTGGCCACCGGCGGATTTGTCCGCCATCGCTGTTAACACATTGTCTGCCGCCTCCGCCCAGGTGAGGCCGATACGGCGTGACTTTTCGCCGATCTTGAGCTGTGAGTCATCTGCGATCCATTTTTGTTGATAGGGCAATAGTACAGTCGGCAGGTCGCCATCGATGGGCTGGTCGGCTGTGTTTGGAATAGCCGAGCTAGCTGTCACGGTTAACCCCAAGTATTCCAGCCTTGATGTTCTCGATGGTATCTTTGGTCGCGCCGCCTTTACGTGCGATCGATGCCGCTGTCTCAGCCGCGCTTTCACGCTCCTGATTCCTGATCTCTTTTTCACGCTTCACATTTTCAGACGATGCAACTTCCAGCCGCATCACAGACAGCGATAATTCTTTGAGCATCTTGATGACACCCGGCATCGCGTCGGGGTCTTCGATGTCTTGCAATTTTATAGAGAGATCGAAGGCGACCGTGCGCAGTATCTCATTGACCAGGTTACCGACATCGCCCTGCGGGGCTGCACCGAGCTTACCAATCCACATCTGTGATATTTCACGTGATTGTTTGAGCTTCGCACCGACTTGTTCCATGCGCATTGCATAGCGGTTAACCGCTGATTTACTAACGGCCTCTTCACCACGCGACTCTAGAATCGTATTAATCTCTGCCGTTGCTTCCAGTTGAGAGATGCGCGGGTCTCTCAACAACGCCTGTAGGTTGGCGAGCACGTCCGGCGCGAGTTTGGCTATGGTTGATGCGCGTGGCATATTACAACCCCGGCTGCGGACGCTTAACGCCTGGCACCGTGGCACGGCCTTTGGCAACATCATTACCACGTGTTGTGAGGGTAACGATTAACACGCCGCTATTTTTAGTCGTTACCAGCCGTTGTTCTTCCAGCCACGCAATCTGTGTATGCACGGTGTCGCTACTCACATGATGGCCGAGTTGTTCCAGTGCTGACTGGATGACATATTCGTTATGACTATAGCCAGCATCCTCACTCAGCACATGCAGGATGATTAAGCGCTGATCCTCATCAACGATTTTTGAAAAATTATTCATTTGTTTTTCTCCGCTAACAAGTGCCGCTGTATCAGTTGCATCGTATTGTTGATCTGTGTCAATTGGCCTTCCATGTTCTTTAACCCCTGGCCGACCTGATCAACGCGATTATGTATTTCACCAATTTCCTGGTTACTTGGGAGGTACGTCTTAACGGATTCAAGCGCGAGTAATCGATCTTCCGTTAAGCGAACCAGTTCGCAGAGTTTATCGATCTCGGCCTGATTAGCCATGCGCCTATTAGCCAGCCATACATAAATCGCCACAACGATGGTGCCGATCACCTGCGCGGTATCTAACCAAAAATTAGCGCTTGAATAATTAATGTCGTTCACAGACGACCTCCATTATCGATACCTGGTAACAGTAATTGAAAAGGTACGCTCATCTCGACGACCTGCTGCCGTTACGATTAAGGCGGTTAATATGCAGACACTGCCAATAACCGCCGCACCGTTTGGTTTAACGAATGCGGCAAGCGATGTGGCGTCAAAGGTTGGGTTAACAAGATCAAACGCGGGTGATATTGACCAGGTAACGCCCGTGATGGTGTCGCCGTTTAACCACTTGGTAAGGTCTTTGCCGTAGTCTAGCTCGCCACCGAGTGTGATGGTGTATGGCTTCATGCGGCTGCAATCCTGTTTTCAAACGGGATGGTTTCTATGCGCTGTTCAAAGCCGACTATCTCGAGACGTTCTCGCGGTGGTAGGCGGTGCTCACCACCTAGACCAAACATGCCTGCACTGGCTGCCTCTGTGATTGTTTTGCCATCCATCCGCACACGAAAGGTCAACGTGCCATCCGCTAACGATTCGGCGCTGGTGTCTGCCGATAGTGCAACGCTAATATTTAATGAGCCGTTCACGTTTGTCACTGATACGGTGCCACCGGCAAGCGGTTGAATTCTTGCCATGCTGCCGCTTGTGCTACTAGATGCAAGCGTTGCGCCAGTCATCGGGACGGTTGTTATGACCGCTGCATCGGTACTTGATGCTGATGACAGTGAGCCGAATAGGTTGCCGCTTTCATCGGCGGTAAACGTGCCGCTGCTTGCAGCCTCTGCGATTGTGTTGCCGTCCATGCTCATGCCAATGGTTAGATTACCTGTATTAATGGCATCCTGAATGATTGCGCCGGTCATCTCCATACCCGCAGCAAGTGCGGCGGTGGTGATCGCTTCGCTGATTATATCTCCCGAGATATTAATGTTAGCTGACATTACACCGCCAACAGTAGAGATGCTGGCAGTGCTGCCCGCTACAGGTACGTTGCTTACGTATGATCCAGCGGCAGTGTTTAGTGATGCAGTGACGCCAGCCAAGGACACCGGTGAAGTAGTCCCACCGCTGTCTTGTGTGATAGTCAAACGGGGGCGTGGCCGGAATATTCCATAAGGGTTAGCAAATAACTCTCGTGCTTCTCGTGCAGTGACTGCTCTATTCATCACCAAAGGTAAATCTATTAAGCCATCAAAGTTACGACTCGAATTAGTACCTACACCACCACCAGATTTTCCAGAGTTACCGATCATTAATGGATAACTTGCTGATTCGATTAACCCGCTAACTACAAACGTTGAAACTAACGATCCATTCACATACAAACGCATATTTTCGCCGTCGTAAGATCCTAATACATGCGTCCATTCGTTCAATGGAGCGCCGAACGAGCTATTGCAGTTGTATATTGAACCAGAAATTCTTAGGCGAAAGCCTACAGCTGATGGGTATAGCTGAAGTACATATAGTGATGAGGAGGATGACGCGCCGTTGTATTTACATATTACTTTTCGGCCGCTGGAGCTGTTAGACTCAGGGTACACCCACGCACTAAGTGTTATATGTTGATCTATTTCATGCGTTGGTGAAGATGGTATTTCTACACCCTGGGCTAGCGCTGAATCAAAACGAAGTACAGTACCTCGTTTTGAGCGCACCCACTCTGCGCCGACCACCAACCCTTTATTATCATATGACGACACATCGTGCGCTCTATTACTGCCGCCCTCATTTAGTGGCAGGCAGATAACAACGCTATCTCTGATGCCTGATGCAAGCTCATATCCATCATTAAATGCGGGCTTTTGTGCATCATAGGAACTTAATGCTTTAACATAAGACATTTATCACGCAGCCTTTGGCCCTGATGTCACGGGCGTTACGGCGACTGTCCAGCCTGGTGATAGTGATTGACCGGATTGATTCTCAAGATAAATATCAAAATCATCTGGTACATCATGTAGATATATTTGTTGATATTGCGTTGCTGTAACGTCGTTAAGGTTGATAATCCATATTCGCCACGGTGTATAGTTTGCGTCTGGTGCATCACTATCATTAACACCGTCAATATTCAGTAGCCGCAGATGCACATAGATGACGCCATTTGCTGGCGCAATAGAAAAAGCACCCGAGAAGTCAAGTATTACATCATGAGCACCATCTCCATCGGTAAGCTTGTTGTAGCTTGCGTCATTCGTCACGCCAAATGCTGCATCAGCCAATGAAGTTCCTGCCGACTCTAAAACCTTTCTTGTGCCTTTTTTTCTGACCGAGTCATTCACTTCGATTGCCATAGCTACACCCTTAATCCATACGCGTTATTTTTTTTCTCACGAGCATTTTGCAGGTGTCCTATTTTTAGCCCAGGGTACATGTCTTTCTTTACTACACGCAGGGCAATGATTTCATCACGCAATTGCAAGCTAATGTACCCGTTATCCGCCATGCTATTTAACAGGCCAATGCTTTCATTGTTATTTAACTCTATGCCACTTCCATTAAACCAATCGAGCACATCACCCGGCATGCCACCATCCGCAACCGCTGCTTTTAATGCACCCTGAAATTGCATCGCCTTACCAATCCCCACACGACTTGCCAGTGCAACATCGTTAAGACGAACATCAATAATTACATCGACTTTTTTATTCGACATAATCGCGAAGGCTTCATCTAGTGTTCCGCCGGGATCATCCTGCGCTAGTTGTTGATAGTTAACCCTCATTTATTTATCAACCTGGATAACTAACCCACTCGGGCCAAACTTATTACCCGTTGAGCCAAGGCCAATCTGAATCGGGCCAGCGCTTAATGTGTTTCGCTCGCACAAGTTACCGGCCACGGCTTCATCAAACCAGCCGAACATAAAGATAAAGCCCGTTGTGTAGGCTTCCGTCGGCGCATCGGGGAAAGTGACATCCACGTTGTTTTCAATGGTTGCGTCGGTACCGCTGCTGGCGGCGGTTGTGCCCGCGCCTTGAGTACCTGAAAAGTTGGTCATATTGCATTCAACTGCTACCCGCGCGTAATCAGCGCCAGCAGGTTCAATAAATGCGGTGCCGTTTTCGATATTGGTGTATTGCTCGGTTAACGTTGCGGCGCCATCAACAATCACCTCATCATTAACGCCTGGGTAAGATGGCTGCGCTACTGCCAACGCACCGGCACCGGCTGTTACCTGGTACAGCTTCCAGCCCGCTGCGGTATTAACTGCGACGGTATCATTGAGCTCGACCACCAAGCTATTTTCGCGTCGATGGTCAACCACACCGAGCGCGTAATGGATATTAATGGGCGCTGATACCGAAATGGTTTTTCCGCCATCCATGGTGATGGGTTGGCCGCGTTTTAATAGATCGGCTACTCTGTTTTCCCAGTAGTTAGTCATACTCATTGTGTCTCGTCCTCAGATAGTAGATGGCCATCGGGCGCAGCCATATTGCCAGCCAGCCATGCCTTCACATCGAACCCTGGGCAGGTCTTGCCTTTATTGATTTGGTTGTGCCCGAAAACCTGGGCACTCTTAAAGCGGCTCTTCATGCCGGTGACTATTATGCGCAGCGCGTGCCATTGCTCTTTTGTATATTGATCTGTGCCAATTAAACAGATAGCGATTGATTTATGATTATGGCCACGCGCATGTGCGCCAGCTTCACCAAGGCCACGGCAGGACTGTGCTGAGCCTGATGTGGGAATAACAAAGTGATAACCAATGTGGGGCATGTGCTGCGCGTTGTGGCCAATTAGGCGTGGGTCTCGCTTAAAGCCTCGCTCACTGTGCCAGCGATCGACATCTTCCGCGATGTGCCAGCGGCCGTTGGGCGTGGCTGAACAATGGATGATGATCTCTTTGACGCGATTGGGTAGGAGTGGCCTGCTCATATCTGAATAATAGATATGTCCAGCGATGACGTAGCGGGGAACGCGTTCCGGCTTACGGGTGTGTTGCTGCTTATTAAGTTACCGGTAAAAAATTAATTGGGCAAGTGATTAAAACAGTGATGCCTGTGGATTGGTTTCTGTTATACCGGTGCTTTCTTCGATAGATTGCTTTGCGCGCTTTATTACTTTGCGGATGCCGCGCTCAGTAAAACCGTATTTTGTTGCTAGCTGGCCATAGGTTTCGCCCGACATTTTATCGGCATAAATGGTTTTATCTCGCACGGCACGCATTGCCACGACACAACGCGGAATATCGATCTTTTCACCGCTGTAAACATCGCTTAACTTTGTGACGGCATCGAGGCCGATTAATTCAATCAACCACGGGCTTAGTTTAGGATTAGTTGGGATTGTGATTTCCCGCCCTGCGCGTGCTTCGATTAATACCAGCGTGAGTGGTACGTCGATGATGCTGATTAGGTCGTGCACCGAATCGGGCAGTAGATACAGTGGTAAGGGCTGTGTCATCTGGGGATGTGCTCTAACACGCTTTTCGGTGTTGGCCAGCGGCGGTTTCTTTCTGCTTCTGTAACGATTGATTTTCGTACTTTATTTGCACCTAGTTCACGCGAATTTTCAGACCATTCACGGCGCGGCCATAGCTCTTTAATGAAACGGGTGGCGGCTAGCTCCATCACATCACTAGCGGGGGTGTTGTCCAGGCCCAGCAATAGCATATCGATGTGGGCGTCGCACACGACGCGGGCGAACCATGCATCGACACTGTCTGGCGGGGTAAGCGTTTTTAATATTTCAATCGATTGCGAGGTTTTTGATTGCGCAATTTTTGATTGACCCGTTAATGGTGATTTAACCGCTGTTGAATGCTGCCCTGGATCGCGCGCCGATAGAGTAGTAATAACACTGCTTAAGTAGTTGTGTGTGGTGAGTGGCTTCCAGTCTGGCCGTTGGCGGCGTTCTCGCATTGATTCAACGGTTTCAATCATTGCATGATTTAACAGCGTACGGTCTTCACAGAGTGCAAGTGCTGTGTTTGCTAGTAGATATGCGCGGCTCCAGCGTAGTGACTGCTTGCGAGGCTTAAAAAGTCCCAGGTATGCGACCATCGCGGGCGTGATCTCTTTTGACAGTACCCCGAATAATTGGCGTGCGCTGTCGTCTTCTACTGCGGTTTCGATATTGATCGGTGTGTGGCAGTGTGGGCAGTTTGTATTCATCCGGTGTACCTGCCGTGCTTTCTAGCGTCTGCGATTAATGCAACGATAATGCCTTGCAGTTCTGCCGTATCGCAGAACTCCAGTCGATCACGTTTATACATACGTTTTGCCATAGAAACAGCATACGCCCACGGCCGACCGGCTTCGGCGAGCAGCGCTTCGATCTTTTTGATTTGCGGCTCACGATCTATTGTGTTGGGTGTGCCGGGATGTTTACCGATGCGCGTTTTAGGTTTTACCTTAAACCCTTTATGCTCCAGATACTGGATCACCTTATGAAGCTCTGCGCTGGACATCTTACCGGTGCTGATTTTACCGGTGAGGTTTTTGAGCATCTTGCGGTATGTGCTGAGTTCGCCGGTGTCATCATCGCCGTCGTCGGTGGGAATATTGAGTTGCTTAATACCGATATGGATGATGGCGATCGCGCGGGTGCGGGGGGATTTATTTTTAATCGTCATGTTCATTTAGCCATTCGATGCTGTTGTTTTTTTTAATTAAGTGCGCCTTCATACTTCTAAACGATGTCCAATGGATACTGTATTTTTTCCTTTTATCAAAATAACCTTGCTCTTTAGCTTTGCGTTTACCTAATATTTTCACCATGTCTTTTGTTAATTTAACCGGCCATATATTGACTTCCACACAAGGGAAAAAACGACGCAGCTCTTCGCATGGTGTCTCTCTACGTGTAAACCACTCACCCCTGAAATGATCGTTCACGTAAACGGCGATGGCATTTTTAAACACACTTGCGCGTTCGAGCCTTAACTTCACTTTATAACCGTCGATCATTAGATCAACGTCGGAATAAAATCTGGATAGCTTCACGGTGATTGACTTCCATTGTTCTTTGGTTAGTTGCGACACTGTTTCAGCCCCTTTTAAAAACCCCGGCCACAGTACGTGACCGGGATGTTGCTGCGGCCCTTAGCGTGGGCTATTCGGCAAGGTCTCGGGCGAAAGGAGTAACCCTTCCTTGCTGCCAGTGTTACACGCCACCGCTGGCTGGGCGTGCCCATTGCGGGCCTGGTGTTATGTTTTATTCGCAATTAATGTAAAAGGTGAAAAGTGAAATAAGGCCCACCAACCAATTAAAATGGCCAACCCAGTTAATAATATTAATCCTCGACCACGCCATGTATTAGCGTCTCCGCCGATGTTATATCTGCCGAGGCCGATGGATGCGCAGACACACCAGAAAGCGCTTGTCATTAACCAGATGAAGAAACAAGCAAAAAAACCAATCCATTCCATTAGGTACCCCCATTGCCTGGCGCTGGCTTTGCGTTGGCAATATCCAGCGCGATCTGCTCAAAGCGCGCGCCGCTATCTGCACGTTGATAGATGCGAAGGTACGCGGTGGTGCCGATTACGGTGATCGAGTCTGATATCGCTCGCATGGCGTCCTGCCATTTTTGATCTTTGATATCGATCTGTTTAAGGCCAAGGATGCGCCCCCGGTTAACCTGGCCTTCTTTGTCTACCTGAAAGGCGTGCTGTACCAGGGCTTTGATATTGAGGTGTGCATCGTCTTTGCCATCGCTCTGACTCATCCATTGATTGATGCACTCATCGATCAATGTTTTGGCAATCTGTAAACGCTCATCGAATACCATGTGATCACTGATGGCGATCTGTATCTTGGCGCTGCCATCAAAACTTAGCAGGCTAAGGTTGCCTTTTTTGCCACCCATTTTTGCACCGTAGCGCTCTGCTGATAACTCAGTGAACGCCTCAATATCTTCCAGCGCTTCGCGCTTGAAGTCAGCAAGCTGTCTGCTGAGTAACTGGGCACGGTGAGCGATAGAGGTGACCAGTTGGTGTTTTTCTTTGTCGAGATCAGAAACTCGCTCCACTGGTACCAGGTGCCCCTGTGCATTGGTCATATGCTCACTCATGATGTTTTTCTCCCTGCTTTTCTTCGGTGATATGTGCGCCCAGAATGAATGTGATTGCAGCCGCGCCCAGCCAGATACCTACCATGAAGATGGCAACGGCATAACCTAAATGAAATTCCATCATGCACCTCCATGCTATTGCGTTGTTATCCACTGAAGTTTGCAACCTTCAAAAAAGGTGGCATTGACAATCTCGCGGCGATTGTTACGCAGCCGCATAATATGCATACCACCACCGAGTTGATGCAGCGCCCTGTTCGGCGCAACGTTGATCACCGGACGGGACAGCGCAATGCTGACGGAGACGACATCAACGCCGATGTTGGTCAGCCGTTCGACGGCGAGTTCCGCCTGATAGAACTGATTAATAATGCGAGGTTGGTCTAACATGATTAATTCCCCTCTGTGGTGTTGTGTTGGCAATTGCGGCACGCCTTGAATAACTGCACGCGCATCTGGTTAGTGTTGGCGTAGGGCTTGCGTTGGTGCTCTATGCAGCGGTTTGCTGGGATTGCATCTAATACCGGGCATTGCACCGTAACGTTCATTAACGCGCCCCTTACTGCTTTTTCAAAGGTGGTTAAATCGGCGGTGTAGCGTTTACCGAGTACCTGATTAATCGCAGAGTTTGAATAGCCGATCATGTCGCCGACTTTCTTTTGGCTTGTTTTATCGCAGGCCATAGCGAGCGCAGTTATCCAGTCCGGCGGGGTATCAACCCAGAATTGATTGGCTCGTTTTATTGATGCGCTCATGATTGGCGCTCCACTGGCTTAACCACTTCGCCGAGGTTAGGGTCAAACACTTGTTTTATGCGTTGCACCATGGGTGCTTTGCCGCCCGTGTTTCTGGCCTTGACGAAGCGGTAGCGGGCGGGTGTCGTGGTGCGGTTGCCCTTAATCTCTTTCTGGCTCATGTGCAGGTAGCCGACTTTATAGAGGTGTTTGATGTAGTCTCGCGCGCTCGATGGTTTGATCGGGTGTTCTTCAGTACCCGACAATGACGCCAGCTCGATATAGTTAAATTCTCCGGTTATTTTCATGGTGCGCCACATGTTCTGCTGCGCGGTACCTTGCGTGACGATCTGCCCTTTGCGTGTGACACGTGGAGCGTCTGCCCCGACATCTTTGCTTAATGTCCAGACGACGGCTTTAAAGCTTTTGGGGTATGGGCCAGCTTTGCGCTCGCCTGTTTTCTTAATAAACCCCGCCTTTTCCAGCCCTTCGAGATAGGTTCGGATGGTGGTTTCTTTGATGCGCGTTTTATCTTCAATGTCTGAAGTCGAGAACGATTTCAATGTTCTGATTGTGCTCCATATCACCTGCCTGCCTTCTGGGTGTTTTGCGTTAACTGATAGATCGATGCGCTTGCGGCCTACGTGTTTTTTAGTCATAACGCGCACTCCATATCTGGTGTTAGGCCGTTATGGCGCAGTATTGTTCTTGCGAGTCGGTACGCTTCTTTAAAGCCGTTGCCCAATGAGACATAGGCGGATTGCTCTTCCCAGCGATCAAAATCAAACGCTCTATTATTCAGGCGCTCATATTTATAGTTATACAAGTCAACTCGTATTTTCCCGCCCTGGAACCAGATGCGATCGCGCATGGGGATGTTGAGTCGCTCTTCTGTTTGTTTAGCCATTACGCCACCTTCCTTTGCGGTGCGCGGCCGGTGTAGATGGGTTGATTGCCCCATTCGGTGAGTGATACGTGCGAGTGGCCCTGGTTGATAGCGAATGTATGTGCGTTATAGAGGTTGACACACAAGCGTCGGGTACAGCCTTTGGTGGCCTTTAATATTTTAGCTAACAGATCATCTCCGATTTCGATGTCAGGGCAGTAAACCTTTCGTAAGAGACAGGCATCTTCATAATTGGCAGGCTGAGCAGGAACCCATTTTAAAATACGGTTATGAAAACGTTCATTCACGGCAAGATTGGTTTCGAGCTGCTCTTCACCGATAATCAATATGGCAGCGTTACTGCCTTCGTAGATATCGCGGACGATCTCTTCATATCCTTTTGCGACCATGTAATCGAACTCATCGATAATCAGCGGACGGCCTGATAGTGATAGCTGCTCGGCAATCTGATCTGCCATATCTGAATTGATTCGCTTTTCTTTTATCCCCATTTCTTTGAGCACATTCTTAAGAAAAGCGCCTGCAGCCCACGTTTTTTTACAGGCGACGTGATAGGCGTTGTAGCGATTAGCGGCATAAGCGGCGGCGAACGATTTACCGTAGCCGGATGGCCCATAAAAACCGACCAGACCTGGCAACGAACCGGGGCGGCTCATTGCTTGTTCTAGCGCGTCTGCACAGAGTGCGACATTGGTTAGTGGCGCGATACTATTGACGATTACCTCTTCTTGGGTCATGCTTCTCTCTCCTTAGGTTGTTTCCGCTGTTGGCGCAGCGGGTTAGTTGGCCTCTCCAATGGGGAGGCCTGATTCTTCAAAAAAATCCTTCATTATTTTGTAACCGCTACTCTGTTGATAGCGTTTTAACGCGGCCTTTAACTCATCGTTAACGGGTTCGCCATTGGCTATTTGCTGCTCGATTCTTGCCCATCTTCTGTGTCTATCCTGTGGGTTTTCTGCGTCGGCAATATCTAGCACGACTGGTTTAAAGGTATTGCTGGCGATCTGCTGTTTGATCTCTTTTTGGCGTGCGGTTTCTTCTGGTGCTGCTGGTTGCTGTGGTGCATCTAGCCCGGTGACTGATTTAATCGCTGGCGTGGTGTGTTCGGTTCCTGGCCGTGGAAAGGCGGTGATTTTTTCGCTCTGTTCAATGCGGTGCTGCAGCACCACTTGCGGAATATCATCGGTAAGCTGTTTTTTGTAATCGATATATTCCTTGCCTTGTTGCGTGAGGAATTTTTTCTGATGCGCCTTGATTGCGCTGGCTGCCTCTTTTCGTGAGGTGCCTAGCAACTCTGGACATTCTGCCCAGCAGATAAAGCGACCCGATATGTAGACAGCGAGACGACCGATATCTTGCTCATCATATTTTATTGATGACTCTTTGCCGGTGTGCTCGAATAGCCTGGCATCAAAGTACCAGCGTTTATTAAACTTGATGCCTTTCTTGGTGATGGTGCGGGTGCCTGCTACTTCTGCAAGTAGCATGTCTAGCACGCGTTCATCTGAGATGCGGCGTACTGGTTTTGTCCATTCTGATGCCATTTGAAAAGGGGTTTTACCGTTAAGGCCGCCATGTTCATCGTGCATGTAGACATGATCTGTCCATTGGTCTAGTGCGATCTGTAAATCATCGCTTGAGATTTTCACATCTACGACGGCTTCTTTATCCATGATGCGGCGGGCGAAGTCTTTGCGGGCTTCAATTACTTTTCTTTCTGCAACGTTGTGACCGATAAAGCCCGGCAATAAATCGAGTATGCCGTGCGACAGGGTACGCATGGCGCGCTCGATGGTGCCTTTCTCTTCTGATGCAAACGGTATGCAGACTTCGTGATTGACCTCTAGCGCTTCGGTGACGGCATCAATCTGTTTCGATACATAATCCTTACCATTATCAGTACGGATGGCCTCGGCAAGCCCCCACGCGATGACAGCACGGCGGAACACCTGACAGACGGCAGTGGCCTTTGAGGTCTTTGATACATAGAGTTTCATACGGCGGGTATACATGTCGATGGCGCCGACTACAGAGTGACGGCCGTCGGTTAACATCCAGTCACCGGGGGTGCTGTCTAGCTCCCATAATTGATTCGGGTAAGTGATGTGGTCGTGATGTGATCCGACCGCCGCCATATAGATATTTTTCCATTGATCGGGGTTGGTGATCTTTGTCCAGAGCTGGGCATTGTCTGCTTTCCACGAGCTGATATAGCGATCGATCCCCTTGACCGATACGACATCAAGTGCTGGGTTGCTGGCTTCTATATAGGCCTTGATCTTTTTGCCCGTGATGTGCGGGTATTTGAACATCGAACCGAGGACGAGCTTTTTCAGCTCATCATTGCATTCAATTTTACTTTTGCCTTTGTTCTGGCCGTAGCTATCGACCAGCGCCATGATGCCCTTGTTGAATAGGTCATTTTCCCAGCGCTGAAGGCTGGCGGCGCTGAGGGTGTGAGTGCCGTTGTATTTGGGCATCTGCTCTCGCACCCACTGCGGTGGGTCGATGGTGTCTTTATCGAGCGTGTAATCATTGAACGCCTCGGCAAACTGGGCGCGGCTTGATTGCTTGGTGCCCCCGTGTGTGCGGCGATAGATGTTAAGGGCTTCGACTGTCCATTTACGTGCTTTGGCGCGTGTTTTTTTAGGGCCGTCTGGCAGGGCTGAAAAGTCTTTTAATGATTGTTCTTTTCTGGATAATCTCGCCTCGGTTGATTCCTTGACCGGCTGCATTATTTCATTGAGTGTGGTTTCGCCAGGTAGCGGCGTTGCTGCGCTCATGACGTTGACGGCCGCGACTGCTTGTTGGTGGCGTAGGTGCTTTTGGGTCTCTTTGGGCAGGCTGTCTATGTGGTATTCGCGGCCTTTCCCTTTTGCTCGCTTTCTGCTTTCCCACGATTCACGATCGGCAATCTTATTAATGCCTCGTGATGTACCAGGGAGCAGTGGCAAGCCAGCAAGATGAGCAGTGGTGAACCATTCCTGATTCATTGGTCACCGTCCTGGTTAAATAGATCAAGTTCGGGTGCCTGGCTTTTACTGACATTCTCCCTGTGCCATGCGAGCTGGCGCATAACGGCGTTTAAATTAATGATTGATTCGTTGATTTCACCACCGTCTTGATAAAACTTTATAAGGTGACTTACCGCCTCATTAAACGACAGTTGAAGGTCGTTTATTTGGCCCTCATCCGCCTTTCGACCGGTGGGGATGTCAATTAGCAGCTTATGGTCTGAGGCTGCTAGATACTGGGTGATGAAGTCGATGCCGCAGGCGTTCTCGAACGGGCGAATCAAGATCGCTGGCATACGGCCATTTTCAAGCCATTTATAGAGGTTCCATTTATTGGATAAGCCCATTAAATCGGCGATGTTAGCTACTGAGCGGTTGTGCTTAGCCAGTGCATGTTCCTGGCATAGTTCCTGCGCATGGCTCAGGCTATTGGGTTGGACTTTTTTCCAATTCCGTTTAGCCATTGGAAGCCTCGTTTTTTGAGCGCTTCAAAACACGGCGCGCGAGTGCTCTATCGCGACGCTGGCGGGGCGTGAGATGATTCTCACATCGACGAAACAGGAGGGTAATGACCATGCGCTATACGCCTCTATCTACAGCACTGCTGACGGTGGTATTCTGGGGGTATCGAGTTGGCCAGATAACAGAGGGGGTAACGCCAAGTGCTTCGGCGATAATGCGTTCACCTTTGGGCCAGTGTCGATTTAGTGCATGAGTGAGAGTGGTAGGGCTTTTATAACCATTACGTGTTGATAGCTTACGTAATGACAAGCCTGCTTTATGTAGGCCCGCGACGATATCGGCGCGGTGCCAGTCCTCAATCATTGCGCTTTTTTTTGTGGGCTTCTTTTTGCTCATGGCTAAATAAATTACGCAGAAGTGCGTGATATGTCAAGCATAAATGCGAGTTCCTTTTCGCACTTGTGGGTGTTTCGGTGTTTTATGGGTGTAATCGATTGATATGACTTGGAAAAATAAAGAAAAAGAACAGTGTAAAGAGAATGGGAACGGCGTTCCTTTTCTAACAAATGGAATCGGAACTCGCATTTCTGATTCTTCAAGAGCTGTGGGTGGCAAAAAAAAACTCGCAGAAATGATAGGGATGTCAGAATCTCAACTACACCGGGTAATATCCGGTGAAAGCCAGTTGAAAGTCGAGGGACTTGCGGCCATTGCTCAGGCTACACAGCAATCTATTGCGTGGTTAGCGATAGGTAGACAGTCAAATATGGTCGCTGAGAGCGGTGCGGCGTATCAGTCGGGGAAGATGATTGTTAATACCGAGCTACTTCAGGAGGTGCTAGAAACCGTTGAAACCGTTCTGCAAGAGCGAGGGTGTGAACTCAAGCCAGATAAAAAATCAGAACTAATTTCCATTATTTATGAGGAATTTAGCCAGGAAGAAGGCGAGCCAGACACCAACAAGATTGTACGATTGATTAATCTGGCGAGCTAAGCGCCTTCTCGTACTCGATATAGCTTTCGTTTCCTTTAAGGGCGGCGCCGATTATCTGAATTCTTTCTGCTTCAATTTCCGCCCGTTCTATTTCACTTTCATGCATTGACTGGGTGTAATAGGCTTTGTATTCAGGTGCGATGATAAATCCAGTTAGTACAAAAAAAGCCGTTAGAAGCACATACTTAATAGTCATGCTCAATCTCCATATATTTTTATTGTAAGCGTATACTTACAATATCGACTATAACGGAGTTCTGATTAATGACAGAAAGCTATTACTTATAGGATAACGATGTGTACCCAGCTTAATATGAGGCCTGCGGTCATTAGAGACATAAAAATCAGCCTCACATCATCCTGACAACTGCATCGCTTCTGATAAGTGCTAGTTAGTAGGTGCTCTACCTTCTTCTTCATACGACTATTCATTCATTAAATGTATATTATTTAACCGATGGCGATCACTGTATAATTTTACACTAGAGTTTCAAACTACTTGTCCACGTGGTCATTTAGCGCATCAAAAGTGTGTCTCGCCGATTTTGGCGTAATTCATGCGCTAGCTAATTAAGTCGTTGTATTGTTTGATTTTCCCGAAAAATCCCGGCCAATCCCGCTTAATCCCATATCTTTCATACTAAACGTCTAGTCACAGTTTCCGCTGTGTCTCTAGTTCATTTATCTTCTTGAGTGCTGGATCAGGGTTATCTAATTTGACTGCTAAGTCCATCGCCTTCGATATTTGTTTATTGATGTTCGCTACTTCTTGGCGAAACTCTTCAGCTGGGTCTTCAAGTAACGAGTTTGCTATCTCTTTGGTGGCCCCAGTAACTTTACTTACAAACTCGGGCGACACGATATCACCCAGCAGTTGTTCAGTGATCGCTTCATCCACTTTTTCTTTAATAAGCCAGCGTCCTTTTTTGCCTTGCCCAGGCCTGGTTCGATAGTGTTTATTACCGCTGCCAATCCAAAGTGCTCCTTCGGGTGTTTTCAATATTCCTGTTAATAAATAGCTTGAGGCCCCGGTTTTAGCCTCTGAGACCTTCTTCCCTATATGACTGTTTTCAAGTCGGCTGAGAATTTTTTCCGCTTCATCGTTGGAGATTAACGCATCGTGGGTGTTTTCATTGATAACCCATTCCTCTCTGGGGCGACGTTTGTTATTACCTTTGTATCCTTCACCCTTTT
>Ga0316207_10001394_pt1 | contig 30052 bp, 27 predicted proteins | sample 6weekpyrite_MG_FD_204943 | JGI IMG/M metagenome (GOLD analysis project Ga0316207, IMG submission 204943) | Microbial mat bacterial communities from mineral coupon in-situ incubated in ocean water Damariscotta River, Maine, United States -... | ecosystem: Environmental > Aquatic > Marine >...
ACATCAAAAGGCGCTTCATATGATTCCAATACTGGTGAGTATAAGAAGTCATTTGTGAAATGTGCGAAAGATAGTAACAATAACTGTAAAAAAGACAGTGACGGAAAGGAAATTAAGGATTACACAGCCTCTTCTCACTGGTTGGTAATGGCTGACCACACTAAGACGGATTATAGCTGTACAAGACATGGTGGTTGTAAGCAAACATTTAAGAAAGACTACTTTAAAGTCAAGCACATGGGTGGTTATGACTACGACCAGAAACATGGTGGTTGTCAAAAAGTCGAAGTTAAGTGTGAGCCTAAGAACCCTCCTCAAGATGGAAAGGTCCCAGCTCCAGCGACTTTAGCACTTCTTGCGCTTGGTCTAGGCATGATAAGACTAAGAAAAAGCAAATAAGTCGATATTATTTACACCTTTAAAAGGGGAGCTAATTAGCTCCCCTTTTTTTATATTCTGGATAGTGGGAGTTGGAGATTTCATCAGGCGGTTACGTATCGGTCAGTGTTAAGTTGAGAGGTTTTTTACTTAACAATTTCTTCTATTTGCCGAAATAGTTATACTAGAGAAGAACTTAAAAGGAATTAATCACTTACATGTGTGGGATAGTAGGAATTTTCGACACTCGCGGTCCATCTGAGATTGATCGTGAGCTGCTTAATGCGATGAATGAAGTGCAATATCATCGCGGTCCAGATGCTGGCGGACTTCATATAGAGCCGGGCGTGGGTTTTGGCCACCGTCGCCTTTCAATTATCGACCTTTCATCCGGCAAGCAACCCATGGAGAACGAAGATGGTTCTGTGTGGGTGACATTTAACGGTGAAATCTATAATTTTCCAGAATTAAGTGAAGAGCTGAAGCAAGCTGGGCATCAGTTTAAAACTCATAGTGATACTGAAGTTATAGTCCATGCTTGGGAACAATGGGGCGAAGATTGCGTAAAACGATTCCGAGGGATGTTCGCTTTTGCTATTTGGGATCGAAATAAAAAAACCTTGTTTATCGCAAGAGACCGCCTAGGTAAAAAGCCACTATATTACGCATTTACTTCTGACGGAAAGCTGATATTTGGCTCGGAGTTAAAAGCACTTTTACTACATAAAAACTTATCGCGTGAACTAGATAATCGAGCAGTCGAAGACTATTTTGCTTTGGGTTACGTTCCTGACCCTAAAAGTATATTCAAGTCCATAGAAAAATTAGCACCTGCACATACGCTCACTCTAGTTCAAGGCAATTCAACTCCAATCGTTAAAGAATATTGGGACATATCTTTTGACCCAATCGCGGGTTATTCTGAAGAAGAGGCTGCACATGAACTGATTGAAAAATTGAGAGAATCAGTCAATGTACGTTTGATGTCCGAAGTACCACTCGGCGCATTTTTATCTGGTGGTGTTGATTCCAGTGCAATTGTTGCTCTCATGGCACAGCTAAATCCAAATGATCCAGTAAATACTTGTTCAATTGGTTTTGGTGATCCCAAATACAATGAAACAGAGTTTGCTCAAATGGTAGCAGACCGTTACCACACCAATCATCACCTGGATCAGGTTAATCCTGATGACTTTGACTTATTAGATAAACTTGCTGGGCTATATGATGAACCTTTTGCAGACAGTTCTGCGATACCCACCTATCGGGTTTGTGAGTTAGCGAAGAAGCGCGTTACCGTTGCGCTATCAGGTGATGGTGGTGATGAAAATTTTGCAGGTTATCGAAGACATCGTTGGCACATGAATGAGGAGCGGGTTCGTCAAATGTTACCCAGGCCTTTGCGGAAACCGGTGTTTGGTTTTCTCGGTGCAGCTTACCCAAAAATGGATTGGGCGCCTAAATATTTAAGGGCCAAATCAACTTTTCAAGCTTTGGCCAAAGATAGTTTTGAAGCGTATTTACATAGCATATCTGTTGTCGTTGATGGTGTGCGCCAAAATATGTTTTCAAATGATTTTCAAAATGGGCTAGGTGATTATCATGCGGTGGAGGTATTTAAACATCACGCAATGCGTTCTCCTACCAAAGATCCCCTATCATTGATTCAGTATATTGATATGAAAACTTATTTACCTGGAGACATTCTAGTTAAAGTAGATAGAGCGAGTATGGCTCATGCGCTAGAAGTAAGGGTTCCGATTCTTGATCATGAGTTTATGGAATGGTCTGCAAAATTGCAGCCTTCGTTAAAGTTGAAAGGTCAGGAAGGTAAGTACATATTTAAAAAATCTTTGGAAAAACATTTGCCTAATGATGTTTTATACCGGCCTAAAATGGGTTTTGGTGTTCCTATCTCCGGCTGGTTTCGAGGCCCGTTAAAAGAGCGCGTACGTGAAGCAGTTTTGGGTGAAACTTTACGTGATACTGGGATGTTTGACCAAAAGTATTTGAAACAATTAGTTGATGAGCATCAGTCTGGCATGGGAGAGCATAGTGCTCCTTTATGGGCTTTATTGATGTTTGAGTCGTTTGTGCGAAATGTTGTTCGTCAATAATGATTAAGCTGTTAACTTTTAGTTCTCTTTTTCCTAACCCTGTTATTCCTCACCATGGTGTTTTTGTTGAGAATAGACTCAGAAAACTTATCGAAAGTGGCGAGGTAGTAAGCCAGGTCGTGGCGCCGGTCCCCTGGTTTCCGGTTAACTTACCCATGTTTGAGGAATACTCCAAATTTGCCCGGGTACCAGCAAAGGACACACGTGAGGGAATAAAAGTTTTCTACCCCAAATATCTCGTTGTACCGAAAATTGGTATGAACTGGACTCCTGACACAATGGCAAAAGCTGCCTTACCAGTAATTCAGGATATTATAAACTCAGGGTATGATTTTGATATTTTGGATGCTCATTACTTTTATCCTGATGGTGTGGCAGCGGCTAAAATTGCTGAAAAGCTCAATAAACCATTTACGGTTACAGCTCGGGGAACGGATTTAAACTTAATTCCACAATATCCAAAGCCTAAAGCCATGATTCAACAGCTAGCGAAAGATGCTAATCATATGATTACAGTCTGTCAGGCATTGAAAGATACCCTGGTGGAGCTAGGGGCTGAAAATAGCAAAGTCACTGCTTTGCGAAATGGTGTAGATCTTGATCTGTTTCAACCGCTTGAAGATAGAGATGCGGCTCGTAAAAAACTGAGAATTGAAGGCAAAACCATTCTATCTGTGGGTCACTTAATCGAAAGAAAAGGGCATCACCTTGTAATTGAAGCTATGCAGTATTTACCAGATGTAAAACTTCTTATTGCAGGGCAAGGTGCAGAACTTAAACAGTTGGAAAATCTATCAAGGCAAAAAAATATTTCTGATAGAATCACATTCCTTGGTTCCGTTCCGCACGACACATTGAAAGAATACTACGGTGCTGTAGATATGCTCGTCCTTGCATCAAGCCGAGAGGGCTGGGCAAATGTTTTGCTTGAGTCTATGGCCTGTGGCACACCGGTTGTGGCTACCAATATTTGGGGAACACCAGAAGTAGTTGCTTCAGATGAGGCAGGAGTATTGATAGAAAGAACTCCTGATGCTGTAGCCGATGGGGTTAGAGAACTATATGAAAAATTTCCCAATAGATGTTTGACTCGAAAATATGCTGAAAAATTTAGTTGGGATGATACAACACGCGGCCAATTGAAAATTTTTAATCAAATATTAGGTAGGAGGGCAGAGTGAAGATTTTATATCATCATAGAATTGCCTCCAAAGATGGTCAATATGTTCATGTTGATGAGCTCACCAAAGCCCTGAAAAAAATTGGTCACGAAATTATTATGGTGTCACCAGCCGTTGCAGAAACGAAAGAGTTTGGCTCTGACGGTGGACTCGTTAAAACATTAAAACAGTACATGCCCAAAGCCGCTTATGAGTTACTGGAATTTGGCTATTCTTTTTACGCTTATTATAAACTGGCCAAAGCAATTAAAGAACATAAGCCAGATGTGATCTACGAGCGCTATAACTTATTTTTGCCCGCGGGCATATGGATAAAAAAACGTTTTAAATTACCGTTTTTATTGGAAGTCAATGCCCCGCTGTATGACGAAAGAAAGAAATATGACGGTATTGCCCTCAACAGTTTATCCCGATGGACGGAAAAATACGCATGGAATAATGCTGATTACGTTTTACCTGTAACGGAGGTTCTAGCACAGAGAGTAAGGGCTGAGGGTGTTTCAGTGGAGAAAATACAAGTCATTCCAAATGGCATTGATCTCGATAAGTTTGGTGAGATACCTGACCTGGAAAAGGCTAAAAAAGCGCTAGGCCTCGAAAATAAACTGGTTTTAGGATTTACCGGCTTTGTTAGAGATTGGCATGGTTTGGACAAGGTGGTTGAGTTAGTCGCTAAGTCATCTGAAATCGAGCGTCATTTATTACTGGTGGGGGACGGCCCTGCCCGAGGCAGCATAGAAAAGAAAGCCATAGAACTTGGAGTTACCGATAGACTAACAATAACAGGTATTGTCGGGCGTGAAGAGATAGCAAGCTACGTGTCTGCTTTTGATATCGCACTTCAACCGGATGTTGTTGACTATGCTTCACCTTTAAAATTATTTGAGTACCTTGCGCTTGGGCGTCCAGTTATTGCACCAGATAAGGCGAATATACGTGAAATTCTTACCCATGAATTTGATGGTTATTTATTTAATGTGAATGATAGTGACGCTTTTTTTAACGCTATAGAGGCGCTATGCAATAATAGCGAGCTAAGAGCAAAGTTAGCCGATAATGCACAAAAAGCCATTGAGAAACAGGGTTTGACCTGGATAAATAATGCAAAAAGAGTGGAAGCACTGTTTGTGAATTTGTTAGAGAAAGGCAATCATGCGTGATTTATTCGTCACAATGATTGTGTTGGGGATTATTCCCTTTATTTTTACCCGTCCCTATATCGGTGTTCTGGCTTGGTCATGGCTTGGCTATATGAATCCACATAGATTGGCTTTTGGTTTTGCATTCTCAGCACCATTTGTAGCCCTTGTTGCAGCAGTAACATTACTCTCTATGTTTTTTTCGAAAGAAAAAAAGACGTTTCCCTGGTCTCCAATAACAATAACTTGGCTGGCATTTATTTTTTGGAGTTGTTTTGTAACGTATTGGTTTGCAATGAACCCTCCTGGAGCTGCCTGGGAGTTTGATCGATTTACTAAAATTCAAGTCATGATTGTCTGTACGCTGCTACTAATTAACACTAAAGAGCGTTTAATCCAATTGGTTTGGGTAATTGCCTTGTCAATTGGATTTTTTGGAATAAAAGGTGGTTTTTTTGCTATCGCTACAGGTTTTAGCTATAGAGTAAAAGGACCGCCAGGAACCTTTATAGGTGGAAATAACGAATTAGCCTTAGCTTTGTTAATGGTTATCCCACTTTTTTATTTCTTATTTACTATATCGCAAAACAAGTATCTTAAAAAAGCACTCATTTTGTTTATGTTTTTATGTTTTTTTTCTGTTATAGCATCTTATTCACGTGGTGCATTTCTTGGTATGGCGATAATGTCCATATTTTTGTGGTGGGGGATGAAACGTAAAATTCTAATCGCTGGATTCGTCGGTGTCATATTGTTCATCGGAATTCCATTTTTGCCCAATCAATGGTTTGATAGAATGAATACTATTGAAACTTTTGAAGAAGACGAATCGGCTCTGCAACGCTTAAATACCTGGGGAATGGCCGTAAATATTGCAAATGATCGGTTTTTAGGAGGAGGGTTTGCACCATTTACAAGAGATGCTTATCAAATTTATGCAGATAACCCAGACTGGATTTTTGATTCTCATAGTATTTATTTTGAAGTGTTAGCTTCGCAAGGTTATGTGGGATTCATTTTATTTATGGCTATGCTTTTTCTTGTTCTTTGGCGAGCGCAAAGATTAAAGAAATGGTGCAAAAAAGATGAAGAGTTGCGCTGGATTGCGACATTAGCAAATATGGTCCAAGTTTCATTTATTGCGTATATGTGTGCTGGTGCTTTTCTTGGTATGGCGTACTTCGACCTACCATATCATCTAATGTCAATTGTAGTGATTTTAGAAGTGCTGCATAAAAAGGCGAAAAATGAGGTTAAAAGTGAGGTTAAAAGTGAGGAGAGTCAACATGGTCTCTAGCTTTTATCGCCAGGTCGCTAAAATTGCTTCGCCTGGAGGAAATAGAGGGAAACTGCAAATATTTATATTTCATCGTGTTTTAGATAAACCCGATCCTCTCTCGCCAGGAGAACCAGATACACTTCAGTTTGAAAAAATTATTTCAATGGTTTCTAACATTTTCAATGTCATACCTCTTGGAGAAGCAATTGAAAAACTGGCAACTGGCAATCTGCCAGGAAGAGCTGCATGCATCACTTTTGATGATGGATATATTGATAATTATACAAATGCATTTCCCATATTAAAAAAATATAAGGCACCTGCCACTATCTTTATTGCGACAGATTTCATTGGTGGTGAGATGATGTGGAATGATATTGTTATCGAGTCTATTAGAAAAATAAATGAACCAATTATTATCGAAGAGTTGGGGCTGGTTGATTCGGGAAATATTAATGACGAATACAGAATTAGCACTATTCAAAAAATCATTGGTGAAATTAAACATCTACCGCCACTAAAAAGAGCGGAATTTGTATCATTAATACAAGAAAAAACTGGGTTTGAAAAGTTTTCGTTAATGATGAATGAAGAGCAATTGCTTGGCCTGCACAATGAAGAAATTACTTTAGGTGCTCATACGCGCTCGCATCCGATTCTAAAATCATTAAATGATCTAGAAGCAAGAAAAGAAATCGGTGAGAGCAAAGAAATACTCGAAGCATTGCTAAAAGATACTGTTAGTTTATTCGCCTATCCGAATGGAAGGCCTGGTGAAGATTATACAGCTAGAGATGTCGATATTGTAAGTAGCATTGGTTTCAAAGCGGCTGTTTCAACTGAAAAACGAGTTGCAAACAGAACATCCAGTATTTATGAAGTCCCACGATTCACTCCCTGGGATACGAATATTGATAAGTTCATGCTCAGAAGCCTGCTGGAAAATTATCGTGCGTGATGCCATATGTCTAAATTAAAGCTGAATAGTAAAAGGGAATTATAGAATGTTTGTTTTAGGAACTCCCATTCCCATAAAATTTATTCATGAAACACTGTTTGACTGGGTTCGATGTCTAGGGATGAAGAGTGTAGATACAAATGAAAATGCTCGGTTACATTTTGTCTATTTCTCTTACAGGCCGGATTATGAATATTTAAAGCTTTCAATTGAATCGTTGATGAATAGTATAGCAGACAAGTACATTGGTTCGGTGCATTTGTTTGAAGATCAAAAAGCGCCATTTAGTAACGAAGAAATTTCTCAGTTGAAAAAGCTATGCCCTAACCTGGTAATGCAGAAAGTTGAAAATTTCTCCTGGGCATCTCCAGAATCAACGTTGGCAGAAATAAACTGTTTTGCTAAAGTTTCAGAAGGTGGTAATAGAAACGATATGGTGGTTAAGGTTGACTCGGATATTTTGTTTTTTAAGAGTGATAAGTTAATACGAATCTTAAAGTCCAGGCTTTCGAATGTCGGTGATGGGCACAATGAACACTATCGTTTTGCTCAAGGGGGATTGTACTTGATTAGAGCCTGGTTAATAAGAGATGTGCTCGCAAAAGTAACCATGGATGAAATTATGCAAGTGGTGAAAAAGAATGATTCAGTAGGTGAAGATAAGACGATTTCAAGACTACTAAAAGAAAGAGGTCATCCATTTTTTTTGACCCGATTGATGTTGTACCCGAGTGAATACCAAAGAGTGGTAAAGTTGAATGCTTTTAATCGATGGGATTTTTGTTCGGCCCATTTCGTAAGAGATAAGGACAATATGGAGCAATACCAAAAAAGGTTTAGTATTACGTAATTAACACTTTGATGAATATGAATAATCACAATGAAAGCTATTAGATCCATTAACTTAAAAGAAGAATATATTAGAGAAATATCCAGCAGAATACCAAATGAAGATTTGGTGAATAGTCAATTTGACTATTCAGAAGTCGGTAAGTTAACAGATATTCTGTTTATCTTCAGTACCCCAAGGTCGGGGAGTACTTTACTTTCAGATTTTATTTATAAGAGTGGGCTTTGCATTCCACATGAATATTTTCAGCCGTATGAATACATACCTTATTTAGCTAAAAAGTGGAATTGTATTGCGGCCGAGAATCAATTAGACGTACAGAAATATATTAATAAACTTGTCGAAAAGCGAACCTCAAAATATGGTTGGCTAGGCATTAATTTGCATGGGGACCATATCAGACTGTTTGAAGAAATTCAGGAAAGATTTCCAGAAGCGAACAAGCATTTCGTTCATGTTATTAGGCTAGACACCATCGCTCAGGCTGTTTCGTATGAAATTGCAATGCAAACAGGCCAGTGGAGTAGCCACTTTGATCAATTTTCCGAGCCCAAATATGATTTTGATAAAATATATCAACGACTTGAAATGATAAATAGGGAAAACACTTTGATTAATTCATATTTGAATTTGCATGGTTATCAGTGTGAAAGGGTGGTTTATGAACAATATTCAAAAGCCCCTCAACCAATTGTTCGAAAGATTATTCCGGAGAAGCTTATTAAAAAAATAAATTTAAATACCAGTATGTCTCGACAATCTTCAACAAGAAATCAAGAATGGATAACCAAGTTTAGCAAGAAATTCGTTCTATCCGGAGGTAAAGTAAATATCGCAGACAACGGTGAATTAACTTGGTTCTCAAGAATAATTAGCGGTTTTAGGGTTAAGTAGTATTGTTGAAGTTACTAGGCTAGCATATTTTCATTGAGGACTTGTTGTGATCATATGTGCGCTAAGTTTATTTAAAAAGTTATTATAGTGTTGAGGAGCGGGAGCTCATTAATTTTTATTTGTTATCAATTGGCGAATTAAGTAAAGCCAATTAGTATTGAACTTATATCGAGAGGATATTATGTCTAAAGGAATTATATACATTAATTCATCACATGAGAATTTAAAATATGTTAAAGAAGCTGAAGAATCAGCGAAAAGCTTTAAAAAATATATACCTGATGCTGAGTATATACTTTATACAGATGCGACCTCTTTTAAAAGTGAAGTTTTTGATGAAGTACGCGAGACAAATTTTGACATGCCTGAGATATTGCACAATACCGACCATAAAAATGGTCAGATGGTTGCCAAGCATCGGGCATTGTTAGAGTCAAAATACGATAAAACAATGTACTTAGGCAGTGATACTTATGCATTAACTAATGATGTTGGTAGTTTATTTGATTTACTGGACAGGTTCGATGTAGCGGCTTCCCATGCGCCCTGGAGAATTAATACGACTGCCGGAAATACGTCAATTCCTGAAATACCTGTATGTTATCCAGAGTTTAACTGCGATGTGGTACTGTATAATAATAATGAAAAAATAATGGAAATGTTAGAGTCCTGGAAAGATATGTACTTAAAACATGAATTTCAACATCCTCACGATCAGGGGGCTTTTCGATATTTAATGTATTTTAGTGATTTGGGAATTGCGACTTTACCAGAGGAATATAATTATCGTGGCAAGAGCTGGAGGAAAGATACAGTTATCCTGCAAAATAGAGACCTATTACCAGAGTATTTGAATCCTAGTCGCAATAGAGTAAATTCAGGGACTAGTCTGATAACTCGTATTAAAAGAAAAATATTTGGCTAGTTATTAGGTCTACAAAGATGAAAATTGACTGAGAAAAGTAGAAATGTTATGAGTGATAGAAATATTAATTATCTCCACAATCCGCGACAGGAAATTATAGAGTTTATTCCTTCTGAAGCGCGGAAAGTATTGGATGTTGGCTGTAATACAGGTGGATTTGGAGAGGCGTTAAAATCAAAACGTGAAGTAGAAGTATGGGGAATTGAGCCGAGAAAGGAAGCAGCGGAGAAGGCAAGTTTACCTTTAGATCACGTCATTAATGCACTATTTGATGAAAATCTTAAGGTACCAACCAAAGACTTTGATGTCGTAGTTTTTAACGATGTTCTAGAGCATATGCCTGATCCTTGGCAAGCCTTATCTATTGCTCGCGATTTGCTTAAAGAAGGAGGGTGTATTGTTGCTTCTTTGCCAAATGTACGACACATAGAAAATCTTTACCATTTGATTGTTGAAGAAGACTTTAAATATGAAAAGTGGGGTGTTAGGGATAAAACTCATTTGCGGTTTTTTACTGAAAAAAGTGCTGTGAGAATGTTTGATGAGTCAGGATTTGAGGTGGAAAGCGTTAGTTGGATAAATGAAAAGTGGTGGAATAAAACAATTTTAAAGCGATTATTATTTAGGGTTTTTAATAGGAAATTGAAAAATACAAAATATCTTCAGTTTGTTGTTGTAGCATTGCCAAAAGAGACCATTTAAAATTGTTAGTTTTAATTAAATTCAAAGAAACACTGATATGTCTCGTATTTTCTTCTAGTTTTAAAGTGAGATTACAGAGTACAAAAGATTATTATTAGGATTTAGGATTTTACTGATATTAAAGTAAATAAATCTAATTATTTATATTTGGCGCATGAGTACCAGTTTTTTCATATCAGAGTCAGCAGCTGAAACAACATCCGGATATATTTTTAACGAATCCTAAATGCAAAGGACTTACATACTTTTGTAAACCATTTTAATTAGTCAAAAGTCCAATTAAATGTTTTGAATAATGAGGCTCAGTGCTAGGAAAAACGATAATAAGTGATGCCTTACATGCTTATTTATTGAAACTCTATATGATTAATTAAAGAATTATAGATATAAAAGGAAAAGTAATGCAAAACTACAAAATCGCCGATGCTCTTTTTCCCTTTAGGAGATTGTTGGTTAGGCTAGCTAATCATTTATTAAAATCTAAAAATATTAATTTAATCATTGTTTTTGGAATGAGTCGTAGTGGTACCACATTTCTTGGCAATCTTCTCACTCTAGATGAATCACGCTCAATATATTTGCATGAACCTGTAAAATTGTTATTGAGGGAGAAATATCGTGAGCTACCGGATAATAAAGAATTGTTTTGGGATTATGCTTTTAATGAAAAATTAAAATGTAGAAAGCTGCATTATCTAGTATTTATAGTGATTCGAGAGATTCTTGCAAAGAGAGTCAAGTCAGGTCAAGTTTTTTGCATAAAACCCATTGCAATGTATGATTTAGTTTCAGAAGTTAGGGAAACTTTAAATTGCCATGTCGTGTACATTGTTCGACATCCTTGCGGGTACATTGAAAGCTTAGTAAGACAACAGGGTAGAAAGGTTGACGAGCCTTCTAAAAAGTTAAGCAATGAGCTATTCCAGGCATGGGGAGAAGAATGGTCAAGACAGCATAATGATCTACTAACCAAGATGAAAAATGATGATGAATGGAAGTTTATAAAGTTTGAAGACTTATGCGTGAATACCGCTCGAATAATGAATGATCTGTATAGTTCATTTGATCTCGGTTGGAGTGAAGAAATCAACTTAAAAATAAAAGAGATGACTAGTACAAATAGTGATGATTATTATGGTGTGCAAAGAATGAGTCAACAAGAAATAAATAAGTATGCCGATACTTTGAGCGACAGTGATATTGAGGCAATAAGGGAAGGAACGCTAAAGCACATGACCGAATTGTATGAAAATTTTTGATAAACTTATACCAGCTTCTTATTTTTAGAGTGATGTCATCAAAAAGTGTTTTGCAGTGAATCGAGTTGTAGTCCATATGATTTTTAATTTTCTATAATAGACTAGACAAGGTATTTTAGTGCTCTGAATGAATTGGGAAAGGCCATGGTGCTCGGTTGAGGACTTATCCATCTTTTATATAGAATTTAGATTAATTGTAAGCAAAGTTCTGTACTACAGTTAAGAAATAGTGATGACGTTCTAGGTATATATCAGAAAAAACGTGGTTTAATATCCCATCTCAATATTTTAGCTCGGTAAAATGTAGGAAACTCATGTAAATAAAATGTGAAGCTAGTATGGCTATTTATAAAACAGGAGTGCACTGATAGCTAGTATATCTTATTGCGTTTCGGTTGGAAAATTGCGCTCTTAGTTTAGATGATAAGTTTTGATAAGACTAGCTGAATGATGTGGTAGACCGTTTCAAACCTTTCAATAGGATTAAAGAGTGAAGAAAATAATAGTACATATTGGAATGCATAAAACAGGTTCGACAAGTCTACAGCAATTTTTGGTGCGAAATAGGGCATGGGTCAAAGAAAAAGGTTGGATTTATCCAGTAGCTGGTTGTCCGCCTATTGCTCCTGGAGGGCAACATAATTTGGTGTGGCAGCTTATAGATTACACAAAGGCTTCAAATTCCAATGCTTCAGGCAAGTTTGTGTCTCAAGACTTTAATGGATATTGGGAGATAATAGCAAAAGAACAGAGAAATAAAACTTCTGGGTGGGATGATTTCTTCATGGAAGTAAGTGGATGCGATGAAAACATATTAATTAGTTCGGAGAATTTTAGTCTACCGTATTTTCAGCCATCCCTACTCTATAAAAAATTACGCGAATATGATGTAAAAATTATACTGTGCATAAGGCAAAAACAAGATTGGCAGCGCTCAATGTACTTTCAAGAAGTTAAAAATGGAAACTACCATGGCGCCTTTAATTCTTTTGTTAAGGACAATAAAATAATAGAATGGTCTGATTTTGATTTTTTAATAAACAAATACAAGAAAGTTTTTGGCGAAAATAATGTTGACATACTAAGTTTAGACGATATAGATCAATCTTCTAATCTAATAATTGAATTCCTTGAGCGAATCGGTATAGTAGCTGATAGAAAAATGATTCAAAATGATATAAGAGTGAATATATCACCTTCAGAAAAAATGATAAATCTAATGCGAATATTAAACTTTTCACTTCTTCGTTCAACATCCTCTCGGAGAAAAATTAGAGTTGTAAATTTATATAGGCGATACCTAAGAAATGGCGGATTGATTGATAGACTAGTACAACGTGTACCAAACTTATTACCTTAAAAGTGTTGTGAAGTTAATCAAATAACTGATATTCGTTTAAATTAGTTTTAATAAAATAATTAAGCTCAAGTAATCAGTTTTTTACTTTCTTGTTCGAAAATGGTGTGAGACTACCGAAATGATTTCGGTCTCTAAGCTTTCTGGTTTTCCGGCAATTAACCAAATTATTATGTGTGATGTTATGTAGGTAATTGCTCCTAGAACTATCTTTAGAAAAAGTGATAAATATAATCCCATTGCACTTAAATCAATCGAGGATTCTAAATAATAACAGCATAATATCATAAATAAAGAAGCGATTAATGGAGAAGCTAGTCCTCTTGCAAGTTTTTCACTAGTAATTCTCAATGTTGAAGTCAGGAGTTGAATATTTATTAGTGTCATAATTAACATGGACACTAAACTTGATAGGATCATTCCCCATAAACCCCAGTTAAGGATTCCTATAATAGTTGCTGTAATTAATAATATTGATCCCAGCAACTTCCTGTAAAAGAGTATTTTTGTTTTTCCTAGTGCTAATAAAATTTGATCAGTACCAACTGTATATAAATTCAGTGATGCTGCAGTGCTAACCACGGCGAGAATTGGAGGGACTATTTCCCATCCGCTTCCGAGAAGTAATGGTACTAATTCATTAGCAGTAATTGCTAATCCAATTCCCATCGGTAACACTAATGAAATCAGCGTTTTCCTTGCGCGTAAATAGTTCGTTAGAAGTAGATCTAAATCCTGGTTAAACTTGGATAGACCAGGATATAAAACGGAAAGCAGAGGAAAAGTAATATGTGACTGAACCATTTGGCCCAGTTCTTTGGCCATATTAAATTGCCCAGCCATTTTTAAACTAATATTTCCCGCGACCATAAATACGGCTATTCTTCTTGAGATCGATTCCACTAAATTTGCTGCCGCCAACCACCCAGAAAAAGAAAATAGAGGTCGCCATTCGGAAAAACTCAGTTTTGGTCGGTGTTGGCACTGTATATAACTCATTATGACTGTCATGATGCTTGTCGCTATAAGACCGATAAGCATTGCCCAGTAGCTTTGGAGAATATAGGCGGAAATGAGTGTTACAAAAAAGCCAACAAACTTTGAAGTTATAGTATTGACGAAGCGTGGCTTAAAATTCATTTCTTTTTCAAAAAGAATCATACCGCTGTTATTGAATGACTCGATGAAAGGTAACAATGCTATGAAAGCTATGGCAGCGCCTAATCCTTCAATTTCGCTGAAATAGGTTGGGAATAGCGCAATAACACTAATGATAATAAGAAGTAAAATTCCTCTTAAAATATTTAAAGACCAGGCAGTATTGATATGGTTTTTATTTAGGTTCTGCATTTGAATCATTGCCTGCCCCATATTTAGCCTGGTGGCATCCGAAACCACTGCATATATTCCAGTAACAACCGCGACTATACCAAAATCTTCTGGTGTTAAAATACGAGCCATTATGATAAGGGTAATTATCCCTAGAAAACGCTGGATAAACTCTAATCCAACCATAAATGCAGCACCAATTGATAGCTTTTTCTTGGTAGATGACTCAGTCATAGAGAGGTTTCTGCAATAGCTCTTGAAAAATATCAGGCAGGATTTTTGTTGAATAGTTACATGTCGCGAAATCTACGCCTTCTTTAGCAATTTTATTCCGCAGATCAGGTTGTTCGGTTAAGCGAAGTATACAGCTAGCAAAATCTTGAGGGTTGTCTGCTAATAGAATATTTAACTCGTTTTTAACATTTAAGCCCTCTGCACCCAGTGTGGTAGAAATAACCGGGCGATTTAATGACATAGCTTCGATAATCTTAATTCTCGTACCGCCCCCACTTAAAATAGGACATATCACAATGTTAGAGAGTAGATAATAGGGGATTACGCTATTTACTCCCCCCGTAACCGTAATATCTTCAGCTTCATTTAGTTTTCGAATTCTTTCCGGTGGTTTATGACCAACAATGTAGAGGTGTAAATTAATATTCGTTAGTTGCTTTGCAAGCGGGTATATTTCTTTAATAAAATACTCAATGGCACGTACATTGGGATGGTAGCTCATGGTGCCAACAAATAAGAGATTTATTTTGTTCTCATTAACTGTTTGATCTGGTAACTGTTCCTGTAGATCAATTGTATTCGGAATAACTTTGAAATCACAAATTGATCCAAAATGTTTATAGAGATCTTTTTGGTCTTTCGTTGAACAAATAAGTGTATTATCAAAGTTTTTAAATGCTTTGCGCTCAATAGCTTTTAACTTAATACTGTCGAAAAATTTACGCAGTGTGTAAATACGCCCATAAACCTTATAGTTTGATTTAACTGCCCTTATAGCAGCTTTACTTTCAATGTCATCAAGATCCAGTATTTTCAGGGAATTTTTGAGTGCGTTTAAGGTACTCGACGACTCGAGTATTCGTGCTGAATCGAGCCTAAAACAAAAAAAGAGGTCTGGCTTCCAACTTTTCAAATGCTCATTTACGAAATCTAGCTCGCTGTTTAGTGGTGATGGAGCATTTTCTGGCGATGCTAATAAACCAAGTCCTTCATTATCAGGTTTATTCGCTATCCCCGAAATTTCTGTTTGATGGGCAATTGCATCATAATCATCAGCTTTAGCTTGCAGAATTAGCAAGCGAACTTCTCCAAAATTTTTAAGGGCTTCAATATGCTTAAAGATGCGCATTTGAATTCCAAATCCATTTTTCCTGGGGCTATTTCTACTAATTATGAGAATGCGCATAATTACTTAATTAACCGCTTAATATGCCTAAAAATTCTTATTACCTGGTATCTCAGATAAATATAGACTTGTTTAAATATTACTAAAGGTTTTTTGCTTTTAGTATTGTTATAAACAATTAGGTTTCCTTTTTCTGTTATTATATTATTGTCCTTTTGAAATTTTTCCCAGGTTGCTGCAAGTTCCTTAATAGAGGATAGTTTCTCTATTTCTCTGCCATCAGTTTTATCAAAATCATAAGGATTAAAGTAGGGGATGGTATCGATAATTGCGAGAGAGCGCTGACCATATCGCTGGGTCAAGAAATAGCTGAACCACCAATCAACGCCCCAGCAATTGACAATAGGCGAGTACTCCTTCATAAATTCAAGTAATGGTTGAGTTTTAAAAAAAGGGAAAGTAATTTCCAAAAAATTTACAAATCTTAATTCACTTCCAATTTTAACGTTGTGTAAGGGGTAGCTAGCCTTACCTGCAGGATCGGCAGCAGGTTGCAGAGCAACCAGTTCGTTTAATTCAAGTTGTTTAAACAAAATATTGATATTTTCTGAATTTATTACAATATCATCATCAGCGAGTAAGATAGCATTGTACTTTTCGATGACATCTCTAAAGTCATTGAGGCATTTATAAAAATTCTGCATTTTTCCGCCTTTAGAGCGGTTAAAAAAATCAGTATGCTTCTTGCCTGGCGGGTTTTCCTTTTCCCCGTAATAATACACCCAAAGATCGAAGTTACGTTTTCCTTCGCACCAGCCATTTATATTGTTTTGATCGCCAGCAGAGGTGAAAACCAAGAATTCGTGGTTCTTTTCGGGTTTTTTTATTGTAGAGTCAGTCATAGTGAAACCTCTATCATGATATCTTAGTTGCTGCTATTGAAAGCAAGGGATAGCTTTTTTCGTGATTTGGTTTATCTGATTCACTAGACATATCATCGATATGGAAGCTATAAATGTCTAAATATTTAGTTTCTAACGACACAATAATAACGCCCGAATTTATTGATTCCCTCACCACTTTCAGACTTTAATAAGAAAAATTGAAATAATTTAATGTAGTGCGCCTCAAAATATTGTTCATTTGAATTTCTCCGTAAAGCCAGGTCGATGAAATAAATATATTATTCAATTTCACCCGCATATTTTTTTATAAATTGACGAACTGCGTTTCGATATGTCCAATCGCTATACCTATAGGTGCCTATGAAATGAATAAATGCAGCAGCAGAATAAGGATCATTGGTTGCAGGAAACATATAGTTTCGGTATTTTGGCCAGGGCAAGATACTGGCATCTTGACACTTAGATATTAGGCAGTTTGTTGCCATTTGTTCGCTTCCCCAGGATTTCCATACTTCCCAGCTGATTTTCTCACCTATTTGTTTTGATAAATCCTGCACTTTCTCATAAGTGAGGCTACCTTTTGGATATCCCGCAAATCCTGCACAGCCATGAAGGTATTTATCATCTGAATTGAAAAAAGATAAGGTGTGTAATTCTCTTTCTGCGAGAGCTTGAGGGTGCTGAAAATTCCACCGCTTGGCAATACTATGTAAAAAACCAAGGTCTGCAAGTTCTCCCCAGTTGCCTGCTCCAATCATAAAACCGGAGTTTGTTGATGCTCTGTTATAAACCTCCACAAGCGGTGCAAGGGTAATGGTGTCAGAATCCAACTGGATTGCAAAACTTGACTGAGAAATTTCTATGATCCGGAAAAGGCGTTTCCATGATATATAGTCAGGGCAGTCAAGAGTGTCAGTTTCCGATGCAAGAGATATTGAAATACCCGGGATATGGTGTTTTAGTGTGTCGATGTCTGTCGATGATAAACTGCCGTCGTTAATTGCTTCGATAGAGGCATTGCCAAAATGAATCATAAACGATTTTAAAGCGACTAGATACATATCAACAGTATTATGACTGACCATGGTGACTACAGTAATTGCAGGATCAGTAATATATTCCAAAGGATCGGTTTGCCTTATTTTTTCACAGCTTTTTTGAAAAAGTTTTTGGTTAATCTTTTCAATACTTTTGCGAATTAGATACATTTTGTTAACTCTTAGTAGTTACAGTGAGCGGCTGGAGAGCCACTCTTCAAGGACCGCTAGAATCCAAACCATTGTGCCGAAATAAGAGGCTGCAGCATCAGTTCTGTGTATTTCAATAATATTGTCGATGAATTTGGGTTGGACAATATTTCTCTTCTTTAGTGATTCAAGATTGTCGTACATCTTCTGTTGTAGTTGAGGAGATTTTTTTAACCACTCTCCAAACGGCAAGCCAAATCCATGTTTTGATTTATGTATAATCTCGCTTGGTAGAAAGTCATCGAAAGCGTTTTTATAGAAGGAGCGCAATTCGGTACCATTTTTCATTTTTAAACCAGAAGGAATTTGTGTAGAAAAACGCACAAACTCGTCGTTTAACATTGGGTAGTGAACCTGTATGCCAGCCAGATCACAGGCGGTTGTTACTTTGACTAGGTCGTTATCCGCCAAAGTGAATTTCCAGTCCATATATAACATACGGTTTAGCATGGATGCATCTTTGGGGCGATTGTAGGTTTTTCTTTTTTCAGATATGGGAATGTCACAGTCCAGGCCATTAAGGAAATTTTCTGTAAAAATTTTATTGTTTCCAAAGTGGTTGATAAAATTGTAACGCTCCATTCGGTCTGGCATAGGAGTAATGGCTTGTTCAATATAGCTTTTTATTTTAGCAAATGGTTGGACTTTATTATATGGGAGCGAATTAACAAAAATATTTTTCAGTAGCTTTTCAGCAATAAAGGGCGGAATTTTTTTGTAATGTTCAAATACGTGTTGTTTCGCGTATCGCTCGTTTCCCGCAAAAATTTCGTCACCACCATCTCCGGCAAGCATGTCAGAGATTCCTTCTGAAGCAGCGAATTTAGCGCATAGGTAAGAGGGGATCGATGACGAATTACCAAATGGCTCATCATAACCGGTAATCACTTTGGTAAAAGCATTCGCTACATCGTCGGGGGTTACGTTGTAGTGCCTGAGGTCGGTTTTAAAATGACGAGAAGCTATTTCGGCAAACTCAGTTTCATCATAGCCAGCTTCATCAAACCCCATTGTATAGGAAGCAACTTTTCGAGTATTGTTTTTTGCAAAATATCCAGTAATAGTAGAACTATCAAGCCCACCACTGAGAAAAGTAGCGGCATTGGCATTATTGCTAACCTCCGCTACTGCATTATCCATTAGTTCTTGCGCAGTTTCTTCGAGCTCTTGAATACTTTTGCTGGGCGATTCGCTGAAATCTGGAATCCAATATATTTTTTCTTGATGCTTATCTTGCGCAAAGGTAATACTTTGAGATGGCTCAAGTTTGAAAACGTTTTCATAAATAGTATATGGACTGGGAATTACATGCGAATCTATGTAATGATAAATAGCCTGATTATTGAGAACAAGTGGTTCAGGGTGGCAGGCTTGAATAGCTTCGAGTGAATTAGAGGCAAGAAAACTATTGCCAGTTTTCATGTAATACATTTTTTCAATGCCAAACTTGTCTGTGGCTATTGAAACAGTGTGTGTTATTTTGTTATATCCTATGAAACTAAAAGATTGATGAAACTTATCAAAAGGAATTTCATTGCCTTGTTCAATAGATTTAGAAACTAGTTCTATGGTATTGGCTGTATTTAGTGAATCAATTTTTATATTATCGGTGCTGCAAAATAGAAACCCATTATTTGAGTATTTAAGAATAGGCTTGTTTGTATTGTAGGCAGCAATAATCCCAGTATTTTCGTTTATTTTTTCATTAATTACATTTCCTTCTGGCATATGTTTAAGAAGCACGTTTTGAATAGAGTTAGAGTCTATTTCACTTTCATTCATGTTGTGCCAAAATAAAAATCGTTTCATTTCAATTCCATTTATGTAACCATTTTATGGCTGCTTCTAATTGTGCTTTTCTTGTTTCTATAGTAGAAAATGCTTGATCCGCATTGGGAAAATCTACTCGTTCCAGATTTGGATTATCTATTGCACTTTTCCATTGGCTGGATCCAGCAACTAATTCGTCGAATTCTTTGCTGACCAGGCTCAACCCGCTCATCATTAGTAATGTTTTTCCTTGAAATTTGGACATTCCTATACACATACGCTGCGGATATGGGATGTTACTGTTTTTAGCATCTGCGTTTGTTGTATCGCTGCTTTGACTGGCTAATTTTAAATTTGAAAAAACAGACTTAAAAGTGTCTATAAAATTTAGTCTGAGTTTAAATATCTTTAACCAAAATGTTTTGTCTTTTAGACGGTTGAGGTAATAGTGTTGTACTACGACCTTCGCATGTGTTTGTTCAGTATGTACCCAGGGGTTGGCAATTATCATTCCTGATACAGACGGATTGTTAGGGCCATGTATCATTGCTGCAGAGGCTGCGTCACAACCACCCCACAGTATTATTTCATTTAATTCTGGAATTTGCTGTTTAAATGCAAGTATAGCGGCATCAATATCTTCCTGAACATGTTGAAAGCCCTTGTAATCGCCCAGACTATCTCCAAGGCCTCGGTAATCAAAACGCAATACAGGATATCCTAGTTTTGCCAATTCTCTCGCCATTAGTACTAACTGTCGGCAACAACCGCCGCGATATTGTGGGCCGCCCGCGACTATAGGTATGATTCCTGTGCCTTTAGCTTGCTTAGGAATATGAACAATACCAATTAATTGAGACTCACCGACATTAATGACGATTGGTTTTTCTTGATCAGTCATTGGATTCCTTGAAATTTTTCTGTTGTTAAACGAATAATTTCGGGTAACTCATCCCTTTCATGTAGCTGCCAAATAGGAGGGCCAAGAAAAGTGTTGACATCTACCGTGTTCCCAAGCTCTGTAAGATGGCTTACTATTTTTTTTGAGGCGACTGAAATGGGTTTTTCTTCTTCGGTAACATTTTCATACCAGTCAATTTGGAAACTATTGATATTTTTCAAATTGGCCATTTTTATCTGGTCAATGTCAAGGGCTAATTGGGGGAATAACTCATAACCAGCTATCTCCACACTTTTATTATTAGCAAGGTTTTCCCTTATGGACTTAGTCGTTTCTGCTGGCAATTCTCTATCCATTAAGAAGGCTACTCGAATTCGAAGGTATTGTGTGAGAAAGGTTTTGCCATCTAATACAGGTTGCCATAACAATAAATTGTTGAACCTTTCGGGTTCGCCTTCAGCAATTTTTGATGCCATTAATGCACCGAATCGAAAACCCCAAAGTGTAAGCTTATGTTGTGTTTTGGCTTCCAACCAGGTTGCGGCATCTTTTACATTATTAATCCAGACTTCCCAGCTTGCTTCACTCAACAGACCTTCGCTATCACCTGTGCCGTAGTAATCCATGATCAGACATGCAAACCCCAATTCTGAGAATGATTTTGCCTGTTGGGCCACGGTTGAACGGCAACGATTCATTTCTTCTAAAAAAGGGGGGACATATAATATCGCCCCTTTCAATTCTTGTTTAGGTGGGAAATATAGACAAAATATCTTTCCTTGGGCGCTATCAAGAAAAAATGGTGTTAGCTTTTCCATACTGATATCCGATGTTATTCATTCATTTTTTCTTCGACAAATTCTGCCAGCGTACCTACGGTTTCGAAAATTTCTTCGGTAATCTCTTCATCATCCACTTCGCAACCGATCTGCTCTTCTATACCTGTAATAATCCCAACAATAGTCAGAGAATTGAATTCGGGAAAGCTTCCCATTAGCGGGCTGTCCGCCTCTAGTCCATCTGCTCTATCACCAATTTGTAAAGCCGTTCGCAATAAATCTTTTGTCAGCTCCAGGGCTTCCATCATTTTCTCCTACTTGTAGCAGTATTAATCTTTGCTCTTATGCATGTGAAACTCATCTTTTAGTTTCATTTCATTTTCATCTAATCCGATAAAGCTCAAAATTTCCTTCTGACCTTCTGGTGAGCTCATTTTTTCAATGGCAAAAACTCGAAAATAATCAGGGTGTTTATCCGCTAGTTTTTCTGCTTCTGAATAATAATAATCCCAGTATTTTCCTATAGCTTCTTTTTTTGTAGATGCTTCAAAGTCTGGGAAAGTTTTATCCCATACTGGATCCAGCTGCCACTTGCTACCATCATGTTTTTGCCAGAAATTTTTGCTTTCATGGTAAGGTGTTCGAGTTATTATTGATTTTAACTTGTCGGCTATTCTTAATGACTTCCAACGATTTATAGAGGATTTTGTCATCCAGCTAGCAACCGTCTGTTTTTTATCACGTTTAATACATACAAACCTAACATCTGTATTTATTTTCAGGATGTCGTCTACATATTTAAGGTAATAATACGCGATATCACCAATGATGTTTACGTTGTCTTTTTTCATCAGTTCTTCATATTTAGCAACCGATGCTGGGCGTGAATAATCTAATGATAAAAGCCGCTTGTCCCCTCCATTTATCATTGCCTGAAATTCATTAATTGTGTTTAAAATTGGTTGAGGATTACCATCAAATACCACTCCAGTAGGATTTAATTCGTGAAAACATATAGCATCTTTTTGGCTCCCAATCAGGTAGGATAGTGAAGCTGTGCCGGTGCGCCCTGAACCCAATCCAAGTACAATCATTGAATTATCCTTTCTGTAGAATTGAACGAATGCGGAGTGATACTAACTTTAAGTACCACTTTAAGTCCCATACGTTAGTTTTTGCCTGACTTGCATAAAAAACGGCTTCTTCTAACTTACCATCGTTTATAAGCTGCTGACTCATATGTTTTAATGTGTAGGTTTTATGCAATATAGATTTGTTAATTATATCCTTTGAGCTTGAAAGCATAATTGCTTTATCTAATACGTAAGTGCGAAACAATAATTTTTGCAGCATTGAAACTGCCGTAGACATATTCTCTGTTTTAGAAGTGTCTGGAGCTTTATGGTAGGAGGTAACACAAGGACTAAAAACTATAGTTTTAGCTTTATCTATGGTCCTGAGAAAAAAGTCCCAATCGCATTCGTATCTTATGTTTTCATCCATACCATTAATATCTTCATATAGACTTTTTCTAACGATAGTTGTATTTAGATGAGCAAATCCATGGCATTGCATCAAATCTGAGATGGTCACGGAATAACAATTGTCAATAACTTTTCTACCTGCAGCGGACGCGATTTTTTCCAGTCCTTCGATCCAGACAGGACCTTCTACTTTTTTATCATTGACGTAAGCATCCTGGTTCGAATAATAAATATCTCCCTCAAATACCTTGAGAGCATTAGCTGCTCTTTGTAGGTGTTGATTGTCCGTCCAGTAATCATCATCATCGAGAAAGCAAACGTATTCACCATTTGCTGCACCAACACCTCGGTTAATTGATCCACTTTGTCCGTGGCCATTTGGTGCTTTTTCCAGGTTTAAAAACCTAACTTTTGGATGCAGTTCTTCTGCGAGTTGTTGATAAGCAATCTCGTTCTCACCATCGGATCCATCATTGACTACCAGTACTTCAAAGGAGTCATGGGATTGCGATAACACAGAGTCGATTGCTTTGCGTAATAATATGGGGCGATTCCGCGAGGGAATAACTACAGTAAAATCCATTTTAGTGGTCATCAACTTTTAAATTTTATTCCTAATTATGTAATGATTTCATAATTTTAACTATTTCTTGGATGTTATTTTCTACTTCTTTAAAGCAATTTTCATAAATTGTAGGCGGTAATCCATACGGATCACTGATTTCACCACTGCCAGCAGTCATGCCTAGTAAAAAACACTTTTCAGCAGCCTGGGGGTGTTTTTCAATAATTGCATCACAGTGCCGGGTTTCCATTGCAAATATAATATCGCTAGATTCTATCATTTCTTGAGTAATGCTTGTGGAAGACCAGGATGAAAGGTTAATATCTGATTGTTTAGCGACATTGACCATCACAGGGTCAGCTGGTCGGTTTGCAACCTGATGTAGTCCCGCAGATTTTACCTTGAAGCCCATATCAGGCGCAATTTTATTAAATAAACATTCGGCGATAGCGCTTCGATTGATGTTTCCATAGCAAAGAAACAGGATGGTTGCGTTGGGTGTTAGATGAGCGACCAAACTCCCACCTTTGGCTTTCTTAGAGTAGTGCTTAAGTTTGCGCTTTTCTATGAGTATATTTTTTATTCTATCATAATAATAAATTACTATTTCGCGTAAGTCATGAATACCGGGTTTTATGTCACTTAGTGTTTGGACATCAAACTTATGTTTGGGTAAAAAAATGTGTAAATATTCTTTTCCAATATCGCTAATGGAAGGGAACTTGTACAATTCCGGAGGCGCATTTTTTCGCAGAACATGCTCAAGCCACTGAATATCACGACTGAGGTTTCTGCAATATACTCCAGTTGAATATGGCTCGTGTTTTTTTATAGCCTTGTTTTTGAATAATTCGTATAGCATTAATGGAAAGTTTGCTTTAGAAGCTAATGCCAGAGGCAAGGAGCCCCAGAATCGTCCATTGATCTCCATGAGCCTATATTCTTGCGTATCAGGTCGCCATTTGAATTCGACCATTACCACACCATGCCAATTCAGTGCTTTGATGAGTTTCTGGCTGGCATCCAGAAGTATAGGCTCCACAGCAACACTTTTGCGATAGCTACTGCCACCACCAGTTAATGGGACCTCATGAAGTCGAAGGTGTTGGAAGCTATATTCTATGGTGCCATTATTTGCAATCAGCTCTATACCCACACCCTGGCCTTTAAAATACTCCTGTATCAAGACGGGGGTGTACGCTAAATGCTGAAGGGTTTTATCTTTTAATTCTTGCTTGTTAAAAGCGTAGTCAACACTGAGCTGTTTTCTGTGTTCTTCATTGTTTCCAATTGAGCGAGCCGGTTTGATAACGATGGGAAAAGGCATACTTCCACAAAGGTCCAGGTCTTTCTCTTCTGAAACCAATATGCTAGCTGGTGTTGTTATTCCCAGGTCATCGGCGAGTTTTATGGTTAAAGACTTGTCTAAAACAGTGTTTAATGCCTCCAGGGTGGGTAAAGGGAGAAATTCGGCTCCTATCTGTTCGCTGGCTTTCACCAAAGGAATAAGTGTTCGCTCTGTGACAGGAATGATCATTCCATATGTGTTAGTGTGGTAAATATCTATCAGCCATCGTATGAATGCCTGTTCGTCGGTCAGAGGATTCGGATATTTAAGTTCCTTTTCAGTAGCATTGGAAAAGCTTGTCAATGAGTTACTGAGGTGACAACCGAGATCAATGCTAAGCCCCGACCTATGCAATGCTCTTGCAACAGTTAATGCTGGTATCATGTCTCCATCAAGGACGAGTATTCTTTTGAATTCCATTTCTAGTTATTCGACTTCAAGTTATCTATTGTTTAGCTAAATTTGGTCGATACTATAACAAATTGTCTAAATTAGACATCGAGATATATTAAATAAATTGAATTGTGCTTGAAAAATACTCAAGTCGAGCATGAGGGCATACATTTGTGTGGAATCAGTGAGAATTAGTTTACAATCTAATCATGATGGTTGAACATATTTTTCCTAATCTATTAATCTGTTCGCAGAAAAGCTTGATGAACGTTAGGTTTTATTGCCCTCTGACAAGCGTTCATACACAGACTTTAAGCGGTGTTATCTAATGGTAAAAAACATAGTTGTTTTATTCAGTGCTTTTATACTTTGCAATAGTACTTCTATATTTGCTTATTCATTTAAGCCCACAGAGTTAGAATATTTGTCATGGAGTGAAGAATGTAAGTCTGCGTACAAAACGATCAATGATGGCAGAGATTTTATTTATGGCCACAAAATTCCTTCTCAGCGTAAAGATCTGAAAAATGTAATATGGAAGTCAGGCTATTGGCATTATTGCGGGGGAAAGGTAAAAATACAACGAGCTAAAACAGAATTTAATACAAAAAAACGAATTGCTTTATATAGGCAGGGAATCAGTAACGCGTTTTATACTTACGAAAGAATCAATAAGGCACATTGGTTAGCTGCTGATGTGGGTGTTACGATTGCAGAAGGTTATCGGAACCTGGATAAGGTTGATGACGCCAAGGAGTTTCTTGATTCTACGCTTGTTTACCACCCGGAGTATGTGCCAGCGCATTTAACCTATGCAATGATCTTCTTTGATGGAAAAGATTTTGAAGCGGCAAAAAAACGTCTGCTTAAAGCGAACAAAATTAGCAATAGCGAATCCTCTGAGATTAATTACTTCTTAGGCCTGGTTTCGCTAAATCTCAATGAAATGAAGGCAGCAAAGGCGTATGCAGAAAAAGCTGAAAAGCTAGGGTATCCGTTATCAGGATTAAAAAATAAAATTAAGCAAATAGAAAACTTAAAATAGTAATTATATTTATGAAAAATTTTAGACTTATCAAATGGTACTATTTTATTTTTTTGTGCTTTGTGGCCACTGGCCTGGATGCACGAGTTTTGACTGTTGGTCCCAATGGTGAATTTGTGTTTCCAAGTATTGCAGCGCAATTTGCACAAAACGGAGATACAATAGAAATTGATGCAAATGGCGTCTATTTGAATGATTTTGTTGAATGGAAACAGAATAATTTAACGATTCGAGGCGTAAATGGACGCCCCCATATTCGTGGTACCGTTAAAATTCCTAATCGAAAAGCAATATGGATAATTAAGGGGCACAATACTACTGTAGAAAATGTAGAGATATCTGGGGCAAGAGTCGGCGATAAAAATGGGGCGGCGTTTCGCCTTGAGGGACTTAATTTCTTTTTATCAGATTGTTATATACATGATAATCAAAATGGAATTCTGGCGGGTAAGCATAAGCCCAAAAGTGAAATTTATATAAAAAACTGTGAGTTTGCCTTTAATGGAAAAGGGGGGAAGGGTCGTACACATAATATATACATAGGAACAGTTGGAAAATTTACCCTTGAAAACTCTTATTCACATAACGCTATAGTTGGCCATTTAGTCAAATCCAGAGCAAAAGAGAATTATATCCTTAATAATCGTTTATTCGAAGGTGCTGCAAGTTATGCAGTTGACCTACCAAACGGTGGATACAGCGTTATTATGGGGAATATTATGCTTCAGAATGAACAGACAGACAATTCAGCTATTATTGCGTATGGCATGGAGCAACGGTCTTATTCAAATAATCGCTTAATTGTGCAATTTAACTCCATCCAAAACGATAGAAACTATGGAATATTCGTTAAAACTAAAGTCAAGGCTGAAGTTATATTGGTTAACAATATATTTTCGGGTAAAGGGAAGGTTTTTGAAGGGCGTTCACGTAGTAGAAAGATATCCAATAATTTTGTAGGGCAGAATGCTTTTGCAATATTTCAAAGCGACAATATTAGCGTATCGCCGAAGGTCGTGGATTCTCTTGTGGATAGTTCTGTTCTCCAAATTACTCCTCAAATACTTCTTCCCTCGCCAAACAAACAAATCTCAAGTGGTGGAGTAATAGTTGATAGAAAACCATTAGGAAAAGCGTTTGATATTGGAGCCACAGAAATTAAATAGTCTGTTACACCAATATTTCAACAGGTTCAGGGTGCCCCAGAAAATTATGTGGACTTGCAGTATATCCGTAAGCCCCTGATTGATATATAACGATATAATCACCTATATCAACTTTTGATAATTCCATCTTATTTGCCAGTACATCCAGAGGAGTACAAAGCGGGCCAACAACGTTAAGATTTTCTGTTTCGCCTTTTATTTTATTGCCTATCGCTACTGGATAGTTTTTTCGAATAACCTGGCCAAAATTACCAGATACGGCGAGATGATGATGTAAGCCTCCATCAGAAATCACATATTTTTCCCCTCGAGACTCCTTAATGTCAATTACCTGGGAAACATAAATTCCTGCTTCACCTACCATATATCTACCAAGTTCTGTAACAATTTCTGCGTCAGGTAAATTCGCTTTTAAGTTAGGTAATAACTTATCCAGGTTTTCGCCAATTGGTGTTAGGTCTAGCCTTTTTTCTCCAGGGAAATAAGGTATTCCAAGACCGCCGCCAATGTTCAGTAGCTTTGCTGATTGGGGCGCATGTTCGTGGAGTTTAATGGCAAGCTCAAAGGTTTTTTCATGAGCCTCCATGATAGCGTCTGTGTTTAAGTTTTGAGAGCCCCAGAAAATATGAAATCCATGGAAGCTTAATTGTAAAGTTGAAAGTTCTTTTAACATTGCAGGAATCCGCTCCGCATCCACTCCAAACTGTTTTGGGCCACCACCCATTTTCATACCGGAACCTTTCAAGTCATAATCAGGATTTACGCGGATGGCAACTTTGGGAGTTATACCCAACTCGTCAGCGATTACACTAATGCGTCGCATTTCACTTTCAGATTCCATATTTACTACAACGTCAGCTGCGATGGCTTGACGCAATTCCCTGTTAGTTTTTCCTGGGCCGGCAAAGCTGATGTGCTCCCTGGCCATAGTAGTGTCCAAAGCGACTTTCATCTCTCCTGCAGACGCTAAATCGAAGCCATCTACAAGTGTGGCAAAGTGCTGAACAACTGCTGGCATGGGATTGGCTTTGATCGCGTAATGCAAATGGATATCGTGTGGAAGCGAATCCCGCAAATACTTAACTCTATCGGTAATCAACTGCCTGTCATAAGCGTAAAAAGGTGTTTGTCCCACCTGTAATGCTAGCTTATCAAGAGGAACACCCCCGACTAGAAGCATATTGTTTTCTACCGAGAACTGATTCATGGGAACGTGTTGAGGTTTTGGCTTTTTACTCATTGGGGATTGTCTTTGTTAAATGTTTAATTTTTTAGGTAGTCACGAAAGTATAAAAAATATTAGTTTTCTTCTATCATTTCACTTTGATGGTTCATATAGGCTGAATATACCTAATTTTACGACAATATGTTGATTATTCTGAAGGATTATTTTGGCTAGCCAATGGCTGATCAAAAATCAATCTGATTATTCTACTTTAAATCTGTTAATTTTGTTGCATTATCGCCGATAAAATAAAATAATTGCGCCGGTTGTAACTTATTAATTAACAAGGACGTTTAAATATTTCATGAGTACACTTACCCACCTTCAACGACTTGAAGCAGAGTCAATTCACATCATTCGAGAAGTAGTAGCTACTTGCGAAAATCCGGTGATGCTTTATTCGATTGGCAAAGACAGTAGCGTAATGCTGCATTTAGCGATGAAAGCTTTTTATCCATCAAAGCCACCTTTTCCAGTAATGCATGTAGACACAACCTGGAAATTTCGCGAGATGATCGAGTTTCGGGACAAATTTGTTGCAGATAATGGACTAGATCTAATTGTTCATATTAATCAGGAAGGTGTGGAGCAGGGTATTGGCCCTTATACTCATGGCTCGGCAGTGCATACTGATGTAATGAAAACGCAGGGGTTAAAACAAGCGCTCGATAAATACAAATTCGATGCTGCTTTTGGCGGTGCGAGACGAGATGAGGAAAAGTCTCGAGCGAAAGAACGAATTTTTTCCTTTCGCTCCACTCAGCATAGATGGGACCCAAAAAATCAACGACCAGAGTTGTGGAATATCTATAACAACCGGATACAGAAAGGTGAGAGCATGCGCGTGTTCCCACTCTCGAATTGGACTGAGCTCGATATCTGGCAATATATTCATTTAGAAAATATACCAATCGTCCCTTTATATCTGGCGAAAGAACGCCTCGTCGTAGAAAGAGATGGCATGATGGTGATGGTGGATGATGATCGTTTACCTCTTGAGCCTGGAGAGAAGCCTCAAATGAAGAAAATTCGATTCCGCACATTAGGCTGCTACCCACTTACGGGAGCAATCGAATCAGAAGCAAGTACATTGACAGAAATTATTCAGGAGATGTTATTGACGTCTACCTCCGAACGCGAAGGTCGTGCTATTGATAAGGACGCGAATGCTTCAATGGAGCAGAAAAAACAGGAGGGCTATTTCTAATGGAAAAGAAGACTTATGAAGTTCAGCAATCCGAAAAAATAACGGCAGACATTGAGGGGTATTTAAAAGAGCAGGAGCATAAGAGTTTTCTTCGATTCATTACTTGCGGAAGTGTGGACGATGGCAAATCAACATTGATTGGTCGCCTACTCTATGATTCGAAATTGATTTTTGAAGATCAATTAGAAAGCCTAGAAAATGAAAGTAAAAAGATAGGGACACAAGGTGGTGATCTAGATTTTGCCTTGTTGGTAGATGGTTTGGCCGCAGAACGAGAGCAAGGTATTAC
>Ga0316207_10001395_pt1 | contig 30026 bp, 34 predicted proteins | sample 6weekpyrite_MG_FD_204943 | JGI IMG/M metagenome (GOLD analysis project Ga0316207, IMG submission 204943) | Microbial mat bacterial communities from mineral coupon in-situ incubated in ocean water Damariscotta River, Maine, United States -... | ecosystem: Environmental > Aquatic > Marine >...
CTTCATTCACCACATTGACTGTTACTGAATAACTGCCAAGTCCTGCAATCGCATTGCCATTTTGGTCACGGGGTACCTGTGCAACAATCGCATTGTAGTCATCGATGTCATCATATTGATTGCGGTTCGCTTCACCATCAGGTGCTTGTGGATCAGCAAAAGGTTTTTGAAGAATTTCTTCAAGGTAAGCTTCACCAATGGCAATAGCCTGATGTTGAATCAGCGGGTTTGAACTGGTGCCGATGTTTTGATTCATGACTAATAAAATACCTGCCAGCGCAATACCAATTACTATAATTGAAATAATTAATTCAATGAGCGTAGTGCCATGTTGGGGTCGTAATGTATGCACTATAGTTCCTCGATATAACCGGTTGAGCCGTGAATATGAAATGTACGGCCGCCGACAGTGATGTCGTTATCGATAGAAGCAACCCCAAGAGCGTTGAAGGTGAATGAAGTGGCAGGGCTAATGGTGACGTTGGTGTTCGTATTAGTAAAGGCACTGAGAGTGGCCGGGCTGAGAACAGCGGTATTAAATCCACCAGTACAATTGGTATTGTCGCGACGTTCTAAACTAAAACTATTCGAGGTGAAAGTCACTTGTATATCACAGTTAGTGGCTACGGCGTACTGTTGTGCATAGCGGGTGGCATTAATGACTTCGGTGTAAAAACCACGATCATCAAAACGTTGCAGATCAAAAAAACGCGGCAAGGCATAAGCACTGATTAAACCAAGAATAACCAGGGTCATTATAAGTTCAACAAGTGTAAAACCAGATTGGCGCCACATAATAAAAGCTCTGTTTTTTTACATAGTAAAGTATATTTATTTTTTTATAGTCGTTAAGTATATATTTGTGCAAGTTAACAAATTTATGATTAAGAATAAAAAAAGAAGGGCGCAATAGCGCCCTCCCGAAGTTAACTTAATTTTAATAAGATCATGGGCAACCAGTCACATCACCGCCAAAGGTTGGCGAGCCATTTAATGCTGCGGCTGCTGTGTAGGTGACGGTACAGTTTGCAGCAATAGTCCAGGTAACTGTTGTTCCTACTGTTCCATTTGCTACACCACCTGTATCTAGAGCAACCAGAATACCAACTTCATCAGGGTAACCATTGTCTAACTGGACGGCGGCACCCTCAAGTGTGACAGAGCCAGTTGCGCCATTTTGATCATCAACAAGCGCTTGTGCATGTGCAATAGCGGCTGCAGAGCGAGCACCACCAAGAATACCGTCACGAGAGGCACGTTCTGCATCATCAGTTAAATCAGCAAAACGTGGTAGTGCTGTTGCCGCTAACAGGCCAAGAATCACGATCACAATGACCAGTTCGATGAGAGTAAAACCACTTTGTTGCTTCTTCATACTAAAACTCCTTAAAAAAATAGGTAAATCACTTAATTTGTCAGCCTATTGCGTAGCTGGTTTATTGCTGCTGGTATAGTCGTCAATATCTATCGGTTCTACCAGCCACGTGTACGGTTCAACACTTTTTAGAGTTAAACCATGAATTTCATCAATATTAGGGTCAAATTCACCATTTTCATCACTATCAGTATAGTCAAGATTGACCCGAAGTCTTGCTCTTGCTGCTCCTTTTAGCGGGCTACTGAAATAATTTGTATTGCCAACCCGGTATACTAACCAGTTGTTATAGCTATCAAAATACCACTGGTAAGCTTTTATATCGGCGGGATCAGGTTCATCTTTAATGCCGATGTAGTTTTCAGGCTTTTCGGACAACCAATCCATAGGGTTACTACCAGCCATATCTGCTAATTGATCCACCTTATCCGAACTAATCTTTTTTGCTACCTGTATGCTCATGGCGCTTCGTAGGGCGCCGATTATTTGCGCCATTGCCGTACGTTCAGCCTCTACTTTTAATACTAATAATCGGTCAACGGCAATGGTAAATAAAAGCCCAATGACGGTGATGACGAGTATTAACTCTAAAAGTGAAAAACCGTGCTGTTTACTCAACTTTAGACGCATTTTGAGTAAATACAATGAGTTAAACTGTAAATATCAGCTAATTTCATCAAGATTTACCTATTTTTATAAGCACCCGCTAGATCCCACATTGGCAGGAACACGCCGAGGGCCAGAATAAATACCATAATACCGATAGCGACGATTAAAATTGGCTCAATGGCGGCACTGAGATTTTTAAGGTCGTAATCGACCTCGCGTTCATAATATTCAGCGACTTCTTGCAATAAATCATCAACAGCGCCAGTTTCTTCGCCTACGGCCATCATTTGTAGCACCAGTGGTGTGAATAAGTTGGTGGCGGCAGCCGTCCGCGTTAGCGTATCACCGCGTTCAATGCCGTTACGCATATCTAAAATACGCTCTGAAATATAGCTATTATCAGATGCGCGAGATACCACGGTCATCGTTTGAATCAGAGGAACACCGGCTCGCGTTGCCATAGCAAAAGATCGTGAAAAGCGTGCCAATAATGATCTATTAATAATGCTGCCCACAATCGGCAGGCGAAGTTTATATTTATCCCATTTATAGCGGCCATTATCAGTACGTATATACATAACAATGCCAGCGTAGATAAAAATAAGTCCTGCAAGAATGAATGGCCAGTTTGCAACAGTAAAATTGGAGGTGGCGATTAACACTTTTGTTGCCCAGGGTAATTCGGCATTAAGACCTGAATAAACTTTTGCAAAAGCAGGAATAACAAACAAATTAATTACAGCAATGGCGGCAGCAATGGCGACGATGACAATAACTGGATAACGCAGTGCGGCCTTAATACGATCGCGTGTGCCTTTTTCCAATTCCAGGTATTCTGAAATTTGTAAAAAAGATTCATCTAGTCGACCGGTGTTTTCGCCCACTTGAATCATACTGACATAGAGGTGACTAAAAATTTTAGGGAATGCCGTCATCGACGATGAAAGCTCACGGCCTGATTCTAAATCCTCAACAATAGTCAAAAGAGCATTTTTTAAAGTGTCATTTTGAGATGAGTCTGCAAGGCTGGTGATGGAGCGCGTAATTGGCACACCCGCTTTCATTAAGGTATACATTTGCCGGCTAAATAAAATAAGTTCATCAAGGCCAACTTTTTTACCAAAGGGGTTACTCAGGGTTATTTCAGTCGAGCTTGCCTGTTTCTCTTCAGAAATATCAATGGGCGTAATACCGCTGTTGAATAACTGAGTGGCAACGGCATCCATACTGTTGGCTTCAATATTACCTTCGATTGAATCGCCACGGTTGGTTCTGCCCTTATAAAAGAAGTTTGCCATAGTCAGAAGTCTGTTTGTAAACCGTCGGGATCAATATCGATTTCAGTTTCAGCAGGTATGCTTTCCTGTTTGTCAATTTCCGCATCAAGCGTCATGTCACCGGCAATGCGCATGGCTTCAGAGATAGTTGAAATACCTTGTTCAGCTAAATCCATGACAGACATCACCAATGGTCTAAATGAGGGCTGCATATCGGCAGCAATATTAAAAGCAGCCGCATCATTTTTACGCAACGCATCAGCAAGACTGTTATTGATTTCGAGTAATTCATAAACACCGATACGACCGTGAAAACCGGTATTATTACAGTGCGGACAGCCCACACCGCGTTTGAACTGGATACTGTCAGTTTTGTCACCAATGATTTGTGTTGCCCAGGCCCATTCGTGAGTGGTGAGCTTATAGTCTTCAACACAACTATCACAAACACGACGTACCAGACGTTGCGCAAGCACTGCATCAAGTGCCGAAGCAACCAGATACCCTTCTGCACCCATATCGAGTAGACGCAGTGCGGTACTGATTGCATCATTGGTATGTAACGTTGAAAGAACCAGGTGACCGGTCATCGCTGCACGTAAGCCCATTTCAACGGTTTCGTGATCACGCATTTCGCCGACCAGAACAATGTCCGGATCTTGTCGCAGTGCCGTTCTTAGTACGCGAGCAAAAGTCAGATCAATTTGTGGTTTAACCTGAACCTGATTTATTCGTGGCAGACGATATTCAACCGGATCTTCAACGGTAATAATTTTTGTTTCAGGCTTATTAAGTATATTCAACGCTGAATAAAGCGTGGTGGTTTTACCACTACCAGTTGGGCCAGTTACTAATACCAGACCATGTGGACGGGTAATAATTTTTTTGAAACGATCACGAATATCTTCTGGCATACCCAGTTGATCTAAATCGAGTAAGCCCTGTGATTGATCAAGTAAACGCATGACCACCGATTCACCATTTTGGATGGGCATGGTGGATAAACGTACATCGATGCTCTTACCGTTAACGCCAATATTAAAGCGACCATCTTGTGGTAGTCGACGTTCAGAAATATTTAAACTGGCCATGAGCTTAAGACGTGAAACCAGTGCGGTAGCAATCCGTGATTCTTTCATAACGGTTTCATGTAACATACCGTCAATACGTTGGCGTATTCTGAGTTGTTGCTCGTCTGGTTCGATATGAATATCTGATGCGCCCACTTGTACGGCATCTTCAAATAAGGACTGAAGTAATTTAACAACCGGTGCATCGGCCACGTCAGTGGTGTCACCTAATTGGCTGACATCAAAATCATTAGCAGAAAGTTCTTCGCCCAGTTCTTCGGCAAAGGCAGAAATATCATCGGTGCGACGATAAACGCTGTCGACCGTTTTTAGTAAATCTGATTCACGTACCAGTGCTTGTCTGATGGGGCGCTTAAGGATGCTGGCAATTTCGTCATAACCGAAGATGTCGGTTGGATCAGCCATGCCGACCAAAATATCATCGCCAGTTGCATCCAGCGTGATGGCTCGGTAGCGGCGTGCATGTGTTTCGGGAAGTAGTCGAACTGTGTCAGCTGAATATTTGTAGTATTTCAGATCAATAAAAGGAATACGTAATTGGCGTGACAGGAAATCGAGCATTTTATCTTCATCGATAAAACCCTCTTCAATCAGTACCTTACCCAGTTTGCGACCACTGGTCTTTTGCGCGGCCAGTGCCTGCATAAGCTGATTTTCAGAAATCACCTTATGTTCTACAAGCAGGTCACCTAATCTTATTTTTTTCTTGGCCTGGGTTGCCAATTGTTTAGCCCCTTGTTCACGCACTTCAGTAAGATTTACGTAAATATTAAATAAAATCAACCAGTTTAGAGAATAATGTTAATAACTTATATTAAATATAGAGTGATATTAAGGGTAAGTATCGTCAAATGAGTCATTAACATGAGGAATAAGCGTGTAAGAACGATAACCTATTGTTTTAATTGTTATTAATAAATGGAGTGAATTGTTCTGTGGTACTTATATATAGCGTAAGGATAGATAATCTATGAACACTTGTTGTTTGTTTTTGGTTCAGTGCGGTCTCAACATGCTGAATTTGAAGAAATAAATTCAAGGATTTACTTTACGGTGGATAGAGGTAGTAGTGATACAAATTTTTTTTAAGTTAAAATAACTCTTCATTGTTAATAGTATTAACGGCGCTTTATGGCGTCGTTCTTATTTAAGGGTTTATAAGGTTATAGTGCCGAATGAGTAAAAATGAAATTAATTTTAAGTCTGTCTTGAGTCACTGGGATTCGGCATTATTTTCTGAAAAATTGATTGATCTGTTGATGGGTTTAAAAACAGGCGTTTTACCTTTGCAACATGGTTTAACGCAAGGTGATATGGCCGCTGAGCAACCCAGTAAAATTACTTTACTTAATTGTCATGAAACTGAAAAAGAGTTTGTTGTGAAAATGGCGGTATTTTTTACGGAGATTATTAGTGGTTGTAGTTGTGGTGATGATCCGGCAACACTTAATGGTTATTGTGAAATGTTGTTAACGATTGATAAGCAAACAGCTGCCGGTGTTTTTCAAGTCACTGATTAGTTAGTTACCGCAAGAAGATGGGTTAGGATTCATATCAAGCGTACCAATTAAATCCTTAACAGAATTTAATTTATGTTTAGTCAGGTAATCACTAATACCCTGGTTAATTGTTTTACAAGCCAGTGGTTCATAAAAGAGTGCTGTACCTACGCCAATACCGGTTGCACCAGCAATTAAAAACTCGATGGCATCATTGGCAGAACAAATACCACCTTGTCCAATAATAGGAATTCCATGTGGTTTAGCAACTTGAGATACCTGATGTACTTTTAATAATGCAACCGGTTTGATAGCAGGGCCTGATAATCCACCTTGACCATTACCGATCACAGGACGTCTATTATCGATATCAATCGCCATACCCATGAGTGTATTAATCACGGCGAATCCATCAGTGCCGGCTTCAATACAGCCTTTAGCATTTGCAGCAATATCAGTCTGGTTTGGAGACAGTTTGGTAATTAGAGGTTTTGATGTGTTAGCTCGACAGGCTTCAACAACGCGGCGTGACATATCGGGATCATTACCAAAGGCAACACCGCCCTCTTTGACATTCGGGCAAGAGATATTTATTTCCATTGCATCAATGGGTGAGTCATCAAATAAGCGAACGACTTCAGCATAATCTTCGATGGTCGATCCGGATACGTTGGCGATGTAACGTGTTTCTGTAAAATCCAGTGTCGGTAAAATTTCATTAATGACATGAGGTGTACCGGGATTCTGTAAGCCAATTGCATTTAACATGCCGGCAGGTGTTTCATAAACACGGTGCGGAATATTACCGAGGCGAGGTTCCAACGTTGTGCCCTTAAGACACACAGCACCGACATCGGCATTGGAATAACCCTCAACGCGAGTATATTCATGACCAAACCCGACACAGCCGGAGAGAAGTACCAGCGGGGTATTAAAATCAAGACCACAAAATTCGACAGCTAAAGGATTCATATCACTATTGTATCTTGAATTGGGTGGCAGCATAAAGTCATCGTTTGACGTTATACTTGATGGTATGAGTTATTGAGACGATTGCAGTCAGCTTTATCTTACCGACGCATTGGTGCAGCGCAGCGAACCTCTAAGGAGGGAAGATAAGGCTGACTGCTAACAAATTAGAGAGCTTGTCATAAATATGTTCCATATTGTGTTATTTGAACCGGAAATACCGCCAAACACGGGTAATGTAATGCGTTTGTGTGCCAACACGGGCATGCAATTACATCTTATTCATCCACTTGGTTTTGTACTGGATGATAAAAAGTTGCGCCGTGCGGGAATGGATTATCGGGACACAGCCACCGTAACTGAGCATGACAGCCTCGAGGATTTTATCGAGCAAGTACAGCCAAAGCGCGTGTTTGCCTGTACGACCAGAGGAACTCAAAATTACAGTGAAGTGGCTTATCAAGATGGTGATGCGTTGTTATTTGGCCCTGAAACACGAGGTTTACCTCAAAAAGTACTCGACAGTTTGCCTGCAGAGCAATGTTTACGTGTGCCGATGCAGCCCGATTCACGGAGTTTAAATTTATCGAATACGGTAGCGATTATCTTGTACGAGGCCTGGCGACAGCAGGATTTTGCGGGGTGTGAGTAGGGATCACTCGGCCTTTTGACTGCGTAGCAGTAAATCGTGAACAGCCTGTTTGGCAGGCAGCTGCTCATAAATGATGCGATAGACCTGTTCACATATCGGCATATCGACATTCAGTTCGGCAGCAAATTCGTGAATAACCTTGGCGGTTAACGCCCCTTCAACAACTTGACCGATATCGCTAAAAGCCTGCTCAGTGGTTGAGCCTGCTGCCAGTGCTTTACCAAAACGACGGTTACGTGATTGATCATCGGTACAGGTGAGTACCAGATCTCCCAGACCGGCCAGACCCATAAAGGTTGTTGCTTCAGCATCAAGTTGATGACCAAGACGTGACATTTCAGCAAGACCACGGGTAATTAAGGCTGCGCGGGTATTCGCACCAAAACCAAGCCCATCAGCAATGCCAGCAGCAATCGCCAGGACGTTTTTAACCGCACCACCGATTTGTACGCCAATAACATCCTGACAGGTGTAAGCGCGAAAAGTATCGGTGTGCAAACGACTGGCAAGTTGTTTTGAAAAAGCATCATCATTGGATGCAATCGTGATAGCCGTCGGTAGGCCTTTAGCGACTTCTTTGGCAAACGTGGGGCCAGAGATCACCGCAAAAGAAATATCATTGCCAAGTTCTTCAATAAGAATCTGGCTGAGTAGTTTATGTGAGGTAGCTTCCAGTCCCTTACTTGCCCAGGCTATTTTTTGAGAAGGCTGAATAAAAGGCGCAAGGCTTATTAGTGTTTGTCGAAATGCATGACTGGGCACAGCAACTAAAATTGTTTCGCTATTTTTAATGCAGTGCTCAAGATCAGACTCAATGATGAGTTCATCGGGAAATTTGATATTGGGTAAATAACGCTGGTTACCACGGTCAGTCTGAAGTTGTTGCATGTGCTTCGGGTTATGCGCCCAAAGCCGGCAGGTTTTTCCTGGTTGGGCAAGCAGAATCGCAAGGGCAGTTCCCCACGATCCGGCACCAAGAACACAAATACTACCTGCCTTCATATTATCCCTTTGGCAATTTTATCTATTGTACTGTTTCGCCTTCCGCTTTTTGCTGTTCCAGTTTTTGTTGCAATAAGGCATCAAAATTAACAGGAGCCAGAAGTAATTGCGGGAAACCACCTTTTGCGACAACATCAGAGATTGCTTCGCGAATATAAGGGAACAGTAAGTTAGGGCAGTAGCTACCTAGCATATAAGTTTTGTCTTCATCCGGGAAATTTTTGAGATTAAAAATACCGGCATATTGCACTTCTGCAAGATAGGCAGTTGTTTCTTCATTTAGTTTCGCGGTGACGGTGACATTTAGGACAACTTCAAAAACGTCTTCATCCAGCGCACGTGAAGAACTTTGTAAATTAAGATTTACATCAGGCTGCCAGTCTTTTTCCAGAAAGATATTTGGAGAGTTTGGAGATTCAAAAGAAATATCTTTAACGAATATTTTTTGAATCGCAAAGGCCTGTTCGTCGTTAGAAGTGCTTTGGTTTGTTTCAGTCATGATGTTACTCGCAATAAATTATTAAGGTTAATATTAGTTAATACCGAGTAATGGATCGAGTTCATCATCAATATCAAGTTCTGCCATATCGTCAAAACCACCTATATGACGATCATCAATAAAAATTTGAGGTACGCTGGTGCGCCCATTTGCTTTAGATACCATTTCACTACGGCGGTCAGGTGTTTGATCTAAACCGATGTATTCGTAGTTAACCCCTTTTTTATCCAGCATCATGCGGGCACGTGTGCAGTAAGGGCAAGAAGAAGTTCCGTAAACAATCACTTCAGGCATAGTTAAGTCTCGTAATAAAATTTAATAAAGTTAGGTTTGCTAGAGTTTTTTAACTGGCATGCTGGCATTTTGCCAGGCAATCAAACCACCTTTAAGGTTTGATACATTTTCAAAACCATTTTTGCGTAGTAAGCCACAAATAGAATTTGAACGGGCACCACTTCGACAGCTAACAACAATGGGTGTGTTTTTATGTTTTTCAAGTTCAGACAGGCGTTCTTTTACTTTCGCCATCGGAATATGCAGTGAATTAATGATATGGCCACCTGCAAATTCTTTGTCTTCGCGAACATCGAGCACAATCGCTTTTTCATGGTTAATAAGCTGTGTTGTTTCGGCAGGGCCAACTTGTTTAATGCCGCGCATGGCGTCAAGGAATGTACTGCCAAATAATAAAGCGATGATGACGATAAGTGCTGTGAATAAATCCCAGTGATTAGAGATAAATGTGAGTAGTTGGTCCATTATAAAAATCTGCTTGGATAAATTCGGTTAAATATTTAATTATTGTCTTGCCACACAGCGAGCGTGAGTGACAAAGAACGACAATAATTTGATGAAAGAGTCTTTATATACCTGTATGGCAAAATACTTCACGCATCATGCCGATTAAGCGCAAGGTACGTTCATCGCCAACACGGTAGTAAACGCGGTTAGCATCTTTTCTTGAAGCAAGGATGCCTTTGTCTCGCAATATGGCAAGGTGTTGTGAAATATTACTTTGCGATGTACCAACATGTTCAACAATATCCTGAACACTGATTTCCTGGTCACCTAATGTACAAAGAATTTTCAATCGAAGCGGGTGTGACATTGCTTTGAGTGAACGCGAAGCTCGATCAATGTCTTCGTCGCGTGAAATGAGAATATTATCTAATGCGACCATATTCATATCAATTACCCTACCTTGCTGCTGACAAATTTGCGCAGGTGCTATTTAGCACCAAATCTATATGATCATAGTTTCATATGTTCATATATAATAAAAAGATTATACAATAATTTACTGTTTGGAAAGCCTTTTATCATTATCTTTATTGGGGATTAGTCTAAAGTCGCTGTGATATACTCGAATACTGAAGCAAGCTGATATTTTGACTTTGTCTAAATGATACAAAATTGCTTCATTTATGGGTAAAATAGCCTCCCAATTATTAACTATGTGGAAATAAGTCATTGATTCCTAAGACAATGCTGCTCCTTATCCTTGATGGGTGGGGTTACAGTGAAAATTCAGAAGCCAATGCGGTTAATCTTGCGAATAAGCCCGTTTGGAATAATTTGTGGGAAACGCGTCCGCATACCTTAATTCGTGGTTCCGGCGCTGATGTAGGTTTACCCGCTGAACAAATGGGTAATTCTGAAGTGGGCCATCTCAATTTAGGGGCTGGCCGGGTGGTTTATCAAGAATTTACCCGTGTTTCACGCGCTATCAAAACAGGCTCATTTTTCACCAATTCGACCCTGACCGATGCGGTTGATTTAGCGATTAAAGACGACAAAGCCGTACATGTACTCGGTTTATTGTCGGAAGGTGGCGTACACAGCCATGAGGAACACCTCCACGCCATTGTTAAATTGGCGGTAGAACGGGGTATGAACAAAGTTTATCTGCATGCTTTTCTTGATGGTCGCGATACGGCACCCAAAAGTGCGGCTTCATCAATTCGTGCGATGGAAGATGTTTTTACAGAACTCGGTCATGGTCAGTTTGCTTCTGTGGTGGGTCGTTACTATGCCATGGATCGTGATCACCGTTGGCCTCGAATTCAGGCTGCTTACGATGTAATGACTCAGGGTAAAGCCGAGTTTAGTGCTCCGGATGCACTCACGGCACTGGAACAAGCATACGCGCGTGATGAAACAGATGAGTTTGTACAAGCCACGGCGATCACCAAAAATGGTGATATACCGGTACAGATTGAAGATGGTGATGTGTTGATCTTTATGAATTTTCGTTCAGATCGTGCGCGCCAAATTACACGTCCTTTTATTGAAAGTGATTTCGATGGTTTTGAACGTGAAGTCTCACCCAAGTTGGGAAGCTTTGTTAGCCTGACAGAATATAAAGATGACTTTGACGTACCGGTGGCCTTTCCACCAGAACGGCTCAATAATGTTTTCGGTGCTTATCTGTCTAGTTTGGGTATGCGTCAACTACGCATCGCAGAAACAGAAAAATACGCACATGTAACCTTCTTTTTTAATGGTGGTGAAGAAGAACCTTTTGAAGGTGAAGATCGCATTCTTGTTAACTCACCGAATGTAGCCACTTACGACTTACAACCAGAGATGTGCGCGCCAGAATTAACAGATAAATTGGTTGATGCGATTGAAAGTGGCAAATACGATGCCATTATTTGTAACTATGCAAATCCCGATATGGTTGGTCACACCGGTAAACTTGAACCCACTATTAAAGCGATTGAAGCACTTGATGGTTGTATTGAACGAATATGCGTAGCACTGGATAAAACCAATAGTGAAATGCTTATGACGGCTGATCACGGTAATGCAGAAATGATGGTAAACCCGGAAACCGGGCAACCACACACTGCGCATACAATGAATCCGGTTCCTTTGATTTATTACAGCAAACGTAAGGCTTCATTTATTGTTGATGGTGGCACATTATCTGATATTGCGCCGACCATGCTATATCTTATGGGGCTACAGTTACCGTATGAAATGAATGGCAAGCAATTAATAGAAATAGATGTGGAACAAGAAGACGCGTGAGAGCTTTAAGCTATTTAAGTGAGTATCGTTTTATAAGTATTGTTGTTTCCCTGTTATTTGTTTTTATTCTTGCAGCACCTACCCAGGTTTACGCAGAAGCTGATGCAGCACTGCAACAAAAAAAACTTGATGAATTACTTTCACGAATTGAAAAGATTCAAATCAAGCTTGCCAAACAAAAAGATAAGCATAGCCAGTTACGCAGTAAATTAAAAAAATCAGAAAAGAAAATTGGTAAAGTTAATCGCCAGTTAAAAGTAATCAATAAAAAACTGCGCAAACAAAATAAACAATTATCCAAATTAGACAATCAGAAAAACAATTTAAATAAATCTCTGGATCAGCAGCGCAAGGCATTAGCCGGACAAATTCGTTCATCCTATGCCATTGGTCGACAGGAATATTTAAAGTTACTTTTAAACCAACAAGACCCTATTGTTATGGGGCGGACGTTGGTTTTATATGATTATTTAAATCGCGCCCGTACCGAGAGAATTGGTGAAATTGCTTCAAAAGTGGCGGAACTTAAAGTCGTTGAAGAAAAAATAAATACGCAAACTGCAAAATTAAATGCAACGCGACAAAAACGTTTAAAGCAAAGACAGGCGCTGAAATCAAACCAGAAAAAACGCGCCGTTGTATTAGATGCGTTAAATAAAAAAATTCGTACTCGCAAACAAAAATTGGCGCAGGCGAAAACAGATGCTAAACAGCTTGAAGATTTAATGCGCGGGTTACGTCGTGCACTTGCCGATGTACCAAGTAATGCGGGCGTAAGAAAATCATTTCGTAGTCAGAAAGGCCGCTACCGTTTACCGGTGAAAGGTCGCATTAGTTCACGTTATGGCAGTAAACGAGGCAGTACCGGTTTACGCTGGCAAGGTGTGGTGATTCGAGCTAAACAAGGAGCCAGTGTTCGCAGTATTTCGCACGGTCGAATAGCATTTGCAGACTGGTTACGTGGTTTTGGATTAATGGTCATTGTAGATCACGGTGCCGGTTACATGAGCTTGTATGGGCATAATGACAGTCTTTACGTGGAAACCGGTGACTGGATTGAAGCAGGCGACGAAATTGCTTCGGTCGGACGCAGTGGTGGCAGGAAAAGACCGGCACTTTATTTTGAAATACGCCATGACGGTAAACCGACCAACCCCCTGCGCTGGGTAAAGCGGAACTGATAGCTATTATTAGTGTTCCAATGAAAATAAACTGGTAATAACTTGTATATCAGGTGATTATCGAAAATACTTAAACATTACGTGCCTGCATGGAGCAGTAGATGAACAAATTTACTCGTAACTTCTTGATTTTATTCGTTGGATTAATCTTGGGTATTAGCATTTCGCTAGGCCGTGTTGGTTTGGCAGAGCGTTCTGCCGCAGAAACCGCGCCTTTACCCCTTGAAGATTTACGGGTTTTCACAGAAGTATTTGAAAAGATTAAGAACGATTACGTGGAAACGCGTAGTGATAAAGAGTTGATTGAATTCGCTATTGGCGGCATGTTAACCAGTCTTGATCCACATTCAGCCTTTTTAAATGAAGAAGCCTTTACAGAATTGCAGGTTGGCACCTCTGGTCAATTTGGTGGTTTAGGCATAGAAATCAGCATGGAAGATGGTTTTGTCAAAGTCGTTACCCCGATTGATGATACACCGGCACAACGCGCTGGAATGAAAGCCGGCGATCTAATTATCCGTCTTGATGATAAAACAGTAAAAGGTATGTCGTTGAGTGATGCGGTAAAAGTCATGCGTGGCAAACCTGGATCAGATATTGAATTAACTGTTGTACGTGAAGGCGAAGATAAGCCTCTGAAAATTACCATTACGCGCGCCATTATTAAGGTTACCAGTGTTAAGTCACGTAGTCTGGAAAAAGGTTATGGCTATGTACGGATTACGCAGTTCCAGAGTCGTACTGGTGACAACCTCGCGAGTGCCATTAGCAAGTTAAAAGACGAAAATGATGGCTTGAAGGGATTAGTGTTAGATCTGCGTAATAATCCAGGTGGTGTACTGAATGCAGCTGTTTCTGTTTCTGACGCGTTTATTGATAAAGGCCTGATTGTTTACACAGAAGGTCGTACCAATGATTCAGATAATAAGTTCCATGCGACTAGCGGTGATTTAATGAAAGGTGCTCCATTAATTGTCCTGGTTAATGGTGGTTCTGCCTCGGCATCAGAGATTGTGGCGGGTGCATTACAGGATCATCAGCGTGCTGTTATTCTCGGCACACAAAGTTTTGGTAAAGGCTCAGTACAAACAATTCTGCCGATGAATAACGGCACTGCGGTTAAAATTACAACAGCACGTTACTTCACTCCAAATGGTCGTTCTATTCAGGCCGAAGGAATTGTACCTGATATTAAAGTGGAACCTCTTAAAATCGCAAAATCTGAAAAGAGCATAGAGCGTGTTAAAGAAGCTGATTTGTCAGGTCATTTAAGTAATGGTAATGGCAAAAAAGAAAAGAAAAAGTCCAAGGATAAAGATAAAGAAGATATTCCTTTGTCACAAAAAGATTTTCAGTTATACGAAGCGCTTAATCTTCTTAAAGGTATGAATTTACTTCACGCTCGTATGGCACGTCGATAAGATAAGATCTAGTGCCTAGCATCAGAATAATTGTTTGCTGTGTTTTATTATTCTGGCAGCTAGCTGCGCAGGCACAGCGGCCTATGATCGCTATTATTATTGATGATCTGGGTAACAAAAGCAGTGATATGCAGGTGATTGAATTACCGGGTGCAGTTGCTTGTTCTTTTTTACCGCATACTCCACATACACCACGTCTTGCAAAGCTTGCTCATGCACGCAATAAAGAAGTGATGTTACACGTGCCAATGGAAGCCATGCGAGATAATCAAAAGCTGGGACCGGGAAGATTAATGCTTGATATGACTGAATCAGAATTTGCAAAAACGATTCAGGATGATCTGGCGGCAGTACCGCATGTGCAGGGAATTAATAATCATATGGGGAGTTTGTTAACACGCCACCCCGGACATATGCTTTGGTTGATGCAGGAAATAAATCGCCATGGTGATTTATTTTTTGTTGATAGTCGTACAACCTCTCAAAGTATTGCGAAAATGGTTGCTAAGGAAAACGACGTTCCAAGTTTAACGCGAGATATTTTTCTTGATGCTAATCAGGGAGAAGATTTTGTTGAAAAACAATTTAACCGTTTATTAAAAATTGCACGTACGCATGGTTCAGCTCTGGCTATTGGACATCCATACCCCGCTACAATGAAAGTTCTAAAAAGAAAACTTCAACAACTGGAATCAGAGCAAGTTGATCTGGTTCCTGTTTCTACTTTGCTTAAATATCGTCAAGGAAAAGCGACATGGCAAGTGTCCTTGTCCCACTAGCACAGGGTTGCGAAGAACTCGAAGCAATCACTATTATTGATTTACTGCGCCGCGCGGGCATCGAAGTAACTAGTGCCGGTTTAGATACAAAGCATGTGATTGCTAGTCGCGGTGTTGTATTAGTCCCCGATACTGATTTAGATTCCGCGCTCAAAAAACAATACGATATGATTGTTTTACCTGGTGGCCTGCCCGGTGCAGATCATTTAGATAATGATATTCGCTTACGAGAGCGTTTAATAAGCATGGCACAAGACGGTAAGTGTGTTGCGGCTATTTGCGCTGCCCCTAAAGTTCTTGCAAGCACCGGTTTACTTAAAGATAAAAAAGCCACCTGTTATCCAGGTGTGTTAGATGCACTAGGAATCAAATCCGAAACAAGTGCTGTCGTAGAAGATGGTAATATCATTACCTCGCGTGGCCCCGGAACGGCAATGGATTTTGCTTTAACACTGATCCAAAAATTGCTTGGTAAAGAAAAGCGAAATGAAGTTGAAAAAGGCCTGGTGAGATAGCCTACTGATTCATCGAACTCTAATAGATTAATTAAGAGTAGAATGGATTCGAGTCGTAAGTTTTTGTTTTGTGTTTATATTCTAATCTTTATCAGACGGCCAGGCAGCCAGCAGGATAAGCACACCTAAGCCACCGAATATCCAGCTTAATATGGGTGCATCAAAGATAATCGTTGGCGCACGTCCATCCAGGCCGAGTAATACCGACGCAGAGATAACTAAGGCTGCACCAGTTATGGTGGCGTAGTTGCGACGGCTACTGCGTCGTAGATCTTTACGTAGTTTTTCCAGCTCATGTGACTTCCATTCAATCTGAAGTTTTCCGTGTTGGGCTTTATCAAGTACTTCATGCAGTAATAGTGGCAGTTCCGGCAGTTTTTCTGCCATCAGTGGCGCATTACGTTTGAGTGACTTTATGAGGCCACGCACGCCTAAATGTTCGTTCATCCAGCGTTCGAGAAAAGGCTTGGCTGTTTGCCAGAGATCCAGATCGGGGTAGAGCTGGCGACCAAGGCCTTCGATATTGAGTAAGGTTTTTTGTAGTAACACTAATTGTGGCTGGATCGGCATATCAAAGCGGCGCGCGGTTTGGAACAGGCGTAATAATAAATTACCGAAGGAAATCTCTTTTAGCGGCCGCTCAAAGATAGGTTCGCAAACACTGCGAATAGCTGATTCAAATTCTTCTACACGGGTTGTTTTAGGTACCCAGCCAGATTCAACATGTAATTCTGCAACGCGTTGATAGTCCCGGTTAAAGAAAGCCAGAAAGTTTTCAGCCAGATAACGTTGGTCATTGGGACTGAGTGTTCCCATGATGCCAAAGTCAACGGCAATGTATTGACCACTATCTGAAACAAAAACATTACCAGGATGCATATCGGCATGGAAAAAATTGTGTTTAAAGACTTGTGTAAAAAATATTTCAACACCGCGTTCGGATAGTTTCTTTAAATCAATATTATGTTTTTTCAGGCTATTAATATCGCTGACCGGGTGACCATGAATACGCTCCATGACCATAACGTTTTTACGTGTGAGCGACCAATAGACGTCAGGAACATAAAGATCCGCTGAACCTTCAAAATTACGTTTCAGCTGAGAGGCATTTGCCGCCTCGCGCATAAGATCGAGTTCATCGAGAATAGTGTGCTTATAGTCATCAACGACCTCACAGGGACGAAGTCGTTTTCCTTCTGACCAAAAACGTTCTGCAAGTCGAGCAAGGTATTCGAGTATGATCAGATCGCGACGAATAATTTTTTCCACATTGGGTCGCAATACTTTAACAATAACCTCATCACCATCTGGCAAAGTAGCTGTGTGTACTTGTGCAATTGAGGCTGATGCAAGAGGTTCATCAGTAAACGTCGCAAAGATGTTATCAATCTTATCTCCGTAAGCAGCTTCAATAATTGCACGTGAGTGTGAGATAGAAAAAGAAGGAACATTGTCCTGGAGTAATGCAAGTTCATCAGCAATGTCATCAGGAAGCAAATCACGACGGGTAGAAAGGATTTGACCAAATTTAACAAAGATCGGACCAAGATCTTCAAGCGCAAGACGAATACGTTCACCGCGTGGCGCATTTACGCGCTTAAGCCAATTCCAGGGTAATAATAGATTAATAAAGCGTAACGGACGAAATAGATGTGTAGCAAAAATAAATTCATCTAAACCATGTCGTGTCAGGACAAAGTTGATATAGATGAGTCGTAATATTTGTTGAAATCCTAACACGTGATACTCAATTATTATGTTTTATTAGAGTGTTCGTAGCGATCCAGTCGTACCGAGAATCGCTCAATATCTGAACGGAGAGTGTCAACATCATCCAGGAAATTATTCAGATCCTGACGATCCGGTAACAATTTAGCTTCATGCAAAAGGAATTCAGATAAATCGGCCTGTAGAGATGATTGGCTATTGTCTGCCCAGTTGAAAAGACCGCGTACGCCACGGCTGACTTGATGGGCCATAACATCACCCACTAAACTTGAAAGATGTTCTTCCCAATCAATATCTGCCCCGGAAAGAATGTCTTGTAATGTTTGTGCGGCTTCAAGATCACCGGTGATTTTCATTTGACCTGCAAACAAGGCCTTATCGGCATTTTTTTGCACAGCCATTTGCGCAAGCATTAAAGGTGTTGCGCTGATAATGGCATCGGGTGTTTCATCGGCAAAGCTGCGAACACTGAGCTTGTCGTTATCACGAATAAAATACAGGTTCGTGTTGAGACCGCGTAATTCGATAGCGACCAGCTTGTCATCGAGTTTAGCGAGCTTGCTGGTAACATTGTCACCTAATTGCAGATAGGCATTGATTGCTTTATCGATCGCGATAATGACAGGAACCGGTACGTGCATTAGAGTTTGTAGCCTTTATGTAAAGCCACAACGCCACCTGTAAGGTTAAAATATTCGCAGCGCTCAAATCCTGCTTCTTGCATCATACCTTTTAAGGTGTTCTGGTCAGGGTGCATGCGAATAGATTCAGCAAGGTAGCGATAGCTGTCACTGTCGTTAGCCACTAACTGACCCATTAAGGGTAATAGCTTAAAAGAATAAACATCGTAGATTTTGCTTAGGCCAGGTACAACCGGTTTTGAGAATTCCAGTACCAGTAATTTGCCACCGGGTTTGAGTACTCGATACATGGCACGAAGTGCCTTGTCTTTGTCTGTGACATTACGCAGACCGAAGCCAATGGTGATGCAGTCGAAACTGTTGTCTGGAAAGGGTAGTGTTTCAGCGTTGGCCTGTACGTATTCAATATTGCCCACATAACCCCGGTCGGTGAGATTTTCACGACCCACACCCAGCATGCTGCCATTAATATCGCTGATTATGACGCTACCTGTAGGACCAACGCGATCAGCCATGAGGGCGGTTAAGTCACCGGTACCGCCAGCAATGTCCAGTGTGTGTTGGCCTGGGCGTAAGGCACTGACTTCTATGGTAAAACGCTTCCAGAGACGATGAATGCCAAAGGACATAAGGTCATTCATCACATCATATTGCTTGGCAACCGAATGGAAGACACCGGCTACCCGTTCCTGTTTACTAGCGGTATCGACCTGTTCGAAACCAAAATGGGTCTTTGATGATGACTCTTTATTTGTTTCCATGACCGTTATTCCCGACTCTGTGTGGGTATATTATAGCGCAGTAGGCTCGCGACGTTTATGACCTGCGGCTTGCAGGCGTTCCAGATAATCTTTCCAGATAGCGTCTTTATTTGCGCCGAGATTGTAGAGTGTATCCCATGCGTAGATACCAGTGTCATGACCGTCATCAAAGCGGAGCAAGATTGCATAGCTGCCGACGGCTTCGATGCTGTCGATAGCCACATTTTCCTTACCTACTTGCAGAACGCCTTCACCGGGTCCATGACCTTGTACTTCGGCAGAGGGAGAATTAACCCGCAGGTATTCACAACTGAGTTCAAATTGTTGACCATCATCGAACGTCAGCGTGAGCATGCGATCTTTTTTATTTAAATTTATCTCGGTAGGGATAGGTTTGTTAGACATAATAAATTCCTTAAAGTATGTAACGACTCATGTCTTCATCTTCAACGAGAGGTCCAAGATGTTCATCAACATAGTCGGCATTTATGGTGAGTGAATCACCGCTGTGTTCGGAGGCTTCATATGAAATTTTTTCAAGCAAACGTTCCATGACAGTGTGCAAACGGCGTGCACCAATGTTTTCAGTTTTTTCATTTACCTGAAAAGCAACTTCGGCAATGCGGGAAATACCGTCTTCAGAGAAATTCAGTGTTAGTGATTCAGTTTCAAGTAAAGCGGTATATTGTTGTGTTAGTGATGCATCCGGTTCAGTAAGGATACGCTTGAATTCATTACTGCCGAGAGAATCCAGTTCAACGCGAATCGGTAAGCGACCTTGTAACTCAGGAATAAGATCAGACGGTTTTGATAAATGAAATGCACCCGATGCAATAAATAAAATATGATCGGTTTTTATCATGCCGAGTTTGGTTGAAACAGTACTGCCTTCAACCAGTGGCAAGAGGTCACGCTGTACACCTTCACGTGAGACGTCCGGTCCACTTGATTCGCCACGTTTAGTGATTTTGTCCATCTCATCGAGAAATACAATGCCGTTTTGTTCGACATTTTCCATAGCTAATAATTTAAGGTTTTCTTCATCAACTAATTTAGCGGCTTCTTCATCAATGAGTAGCTTAAAGGCTTCTTTTACAGTGAGTTTTCGATTTCGTTTTTTATCGTTACCCATATTTTGAAACATGTTTTGCAGCTGTGAGGTCATTTCTTCCATGCCCGGTGGTGCCATAATTTCTACACCGACAGAGACCGAGCTGAGCTCAATATCAATTTCCTTATCATCGAGTTTGCCTTCGCGCAGCATCTTGCGAAATTTCTGGCGGGTATCATTTTCTTTTTCGTCGTCGTCAATACCGCGTGCTGGGGGTAATAGCGCATCTAGAACTTTATCTTCAGCAGCATCTTCAGCACGGTGCTTAACTTTTTCTTTTTCCAGTTCACGAATATCTTTAATGGCAATGTCAGCCAGATCACGAATAATTGATTCGACGTCACGACCGACATAACCCACCTCGGTAAACTTGGTGGCTTCAACTTTAATAAAAGGGGCATTGGCTAATTTTGCCAGACGTCGTGCAATTTCAGTTTTACCGACACCGGTAGGACCAATCATTAAAATATTTTTTGGTGTAATTTCATTGCGCAGTTCTGCATCAACATGCATACGTCGCCAGCGGTTACGCAATGCAATGGCGACAGCGCGCTTGGCGTCGGCTTGCCCGATAATGTGTTTATCGAGTTCCTGTACGATTTCGCGTGGTGTCATAGAAGCAGAGTTGTTTGAAAGTTTTGGATTCATAATGCGAGCAAGCAACGCTTATTTGGCGTCAGTTGATAATTCTTCAATGGTCAGGTTACGGTTGGTGTAAACACAAATATCAGCGGCAATAGTGAGCGCTTTGGTGACGACATCTTGCGCACTGAGTTCAGTGTTTTCCATTAACGCAATCGCGGCAGCCTGGGCAAACGGGCCGCCCGAGCCAATCGACATAATATCGTTTTCTGGTTCGATGACATCGCCATTACCGGAAATGATTAAGGAGGCTTCCTTATCGGCAACAACTAACAAGGCCTCTAAACGACGCAAGATTCTGTCGGTACGCCAGTCCTTAGCGAGTTCAACGGCAGCACGAGTCAGATTACCGGAATATTTTTCCAGTTTGCCTTCAAAGCGCTCGAATAAGGTAAAGGCATCGGCAGTACCGCCGGCAAACCCAGCCAACACTTGATCATTATATAAGCGGCGCACTTTGCGGGCATTACCTTTCATGACGGTATTACCCATTGATACTTGCCCGTCGCCACCGACAACGACGTGTCCATTACGGCGAACTGAAAGGATGGTGGTACCTCGAAACTGTTCCAAACTGATTTCCTTGCTTTGGTGCTGAAAAGGCAGACGATTGTACACGATCTTGAGGCTGGGGCGTGATTTTTCAAGCTTAAAATAGCGGGTTTTCTGTGTTAAATCAGTGAGTAACCCTTATTGTAGCGGGTTTAAGCTGGATCAGGAGCGTTTACGGCGCTTAGCACGTGGATGGGCGGTATCATAAACCTGAGAAAGATGTTGAAAATCCAGATGCGTGTATATCTGTGTCGTACCAATATCGGCATGGCCAAGAAGTTCCTGTACGGCTCTAAGATCCTGACTGGATTCAAGCATATGGCTAGCAAAGGAATGACGTAAACGGTGTGGGTGAACCTTGGCATCCACACCCTGTTTCAGCCCCCATTGGCGTAAACGCGCTTCAACAGCACGGGCTGATAAACGGGTGCCATTGCGACTTACAAATAATGCGGTTTCATCAATCGCTGCGATGCCAGTGCGGGTTTGTAACCAGATCTGAATCGCCTGTAAAGCAAGCCGCCCGACAGGCAGTACGCGTGTTTTATTACCTTTACCAGTGACTGTTACGAGGGCATCGCGTTGATCGAGATCGTTGATGTCTAAAGCAACCAGTTCAGAAAGACGTAGTCCGGAGGAGTACATTAATTCCATTAACGCGCGATCACGCAGGCTTAAAGGATCATTGCCTTTTATGTCGAGTAAACGTGACATTTGATCGACATCTAGTACTTTGGGTAAGGGTCGGTCGGTTTTGGGTGCGCTAACGCCGTCGGCAGGGTTGTGCGTGACCTGATCTTCGCGTAATAAAAATCGGAACAAACTACGCAACGCAGAAAGAAGTCGAGCGATACTGCGACCATGCAAGCCTTGTCGATGCAGCAGGGCAACTAGTGCGCGTACCTGGTGAACATCAAGTTGATTCCATTCTGTTAATTTTCGATCCTGGCAGTAGCTTTCAACGCGCACCAGATCACGGCGGTAGTTTTCAACTGTGCGTTCTGAAAGCCGTCGTTCGTGTTGTAAATGTTGCAGGAAACGTTGAGTCCACTGTGTCTGTGAGCTCATGATATGGTTATTTTAGGTAAGGCTCGAGCGCGCGACCAATCATTTCACCAATGTAGGTCAGGAAAATAGTGCCCATGGCAGGATGGAAACGGTTAATGTCGAAACTACCAATAGCCAGCATTCCAATCACTTCTTGCTGACTGGTAATGGGTACTAATGCTGCAGAAATAATAGAGTCAGCACTATCACCAAACAGGAATTCAGCCTGGGAAGAATCTAGTGGACCACAAAGCGGCTTGTTTTTATCAAAAAATTTACTGAATTGTTTTTCCAGTTCAATATCGCGTTCAAGAAAAGAATTTTCGTCGAGTGTCGTCGATGATTTGGGTGAACCGAAACAACGCAGCGTTGATGTGTCAGCATTAAATTCACTGCGTAAAATAACTTGCACTGCGTAGAAGACTTCATCTAAGGCTGTTGTTTCTAATAAAGCCAGAGCCATTTTCTGGATACGGCTGTTGAGTCGATCATTATCGCGTGCAATTTGAATTAAGTTATTCAGTTTTTGTTCGAGTTTATGATTATTGTCACGCAGCACATCAACTTGTCGTTCAATGAGTGAAATGGCTGTGCCGCTAGGGTGAGGCAGACGAAGTTCAGAAAGAATGTCGAGATTGTTTTCAAAAAATCGCGGATGCTTTTGTAAATAATCAACGACATCTTTTTCGGCAATGCCATCAATATTTAAGTCTTGTTCCTGGTGTGAACTCATAATGTTATCTGACCATCGAAAACGTGGGTTGCCGGTCCCGTCATCCAGACAGGTTCGCCCTCACCTTTCCAGCTAATACGAAGCATCCCGCCACGTAACTTGACTGTAACACTATCATCAACCCACCCTTGTTGGCGAGCGATAATCATCGCGGCACAGGCGCCACTGCCGCAGGCTTCGGTTTCACCTGCGCCACGTTCATAAACACGCAGAATCAGGTGTTTGCTATTTGTAACCTGAATAAAGCCAATATTGGCACGTTGCGGGAATTCATCGTGTGATTCTAAAATGGGGCCAAGCGTTGCCACCGGTGCAGACTCAATGTCATCAACACGAATCACTGCATGCGGATTACCAACCGAAACAGCACCAAATTCGATGGACTGACCTTTGATATTAAGGGTGTAGCTAGTTTCGCGTTGATCACGCTGCATGGGAATATCGGCAGGTTCAAAGCGAGGTATACCCATGTTAACGGTTATTTGTTCATCGGCCTCTATTTGTAAAGTCATCGGGCCAGAGATGGTTTCTACTTTGATAATGTCGTTGTCGGTGAGACCTTGATCGCGTACAAAACGGGCGAAGCAGCGTGCACCATTCCCGCATTGCTCGACTTCACTGCCATCAGCATTAAAAATCCGATAGAAAAAATCAAATTCGGGACTGCGAGCGGCTTCGACAATGAGCACCTGATCACAGCCGATGCCACGATGTCGATCGGCCAGACGTATGATGGTCTCGCTATCGAGAGGAAGCGCTTGATCAATGGCATTAATGACGACGAAATCATTACCAAGTCCGTGCATTTTTGAGAATGAACAATTCATGCTGCACAGGTTAGCAGGTTTTTAAACGCTTGCGGCTATTTGGGCAGGCAATGTTCGCCATTTGTGAGGCTGGCGAGTGTTTCGCGTTCACGAATGATGTGTAATTCAGAGCCATCAACCATGATTTCAGCGACGCGAGGCCGTGAATTATAGTTTGAACTCATGGTAAACCCGTAGGCACCAGCAGAACGTACGGCGAGCAAATCGCCCGCCTCAAGTGATAAAAGACGTTGCTTGCCGAGAAAATCGCCGGTCTCACAAATAGGTCCAACCACATCATAAAGTTGAGCCATCGGTGCAGGGCGTGGCGTAACGGCATCTATTGCCTGCCAGGCGCCATACAGGGCCGGGCGCATTAAGTCATTCATGGCCGCATCGATGATTGCGAAGTTATGATCATCGCCGTGTTTGAGGTATTCAACCCGTGTCAGTAAGACGCCGGCATTGCCGACAATAGATCGACCTGGTTCCAGCACCACAGATAATTCCCTACCTTGCAGCGCCTCTTTAATAACGGCTGCATACTCTAAGGCTGAGGGTGGGTTTTCATTGGCATAGCGAATACCGATCCCTCCTCCAATATCAAGGTGATGTAGCTGAATACCGATGTCGGCGAGTTTGTCGACTAACGCCAGAGTGCGTTGCATCGCCTCGGCATAGGGTGATAGTTCGGTTAATTGCGAACCAATGTGGCAGTCGATACCGCGTATGCTTACATGTTCAAGTTCTGCGGCCATTTTGTAGACATCGAGTGCCTGTTCGATGGGAATGCCAAATTTGTTTTCTTTTAATCCGGTAGAAATATAAGGATGAGTGCCTGCATCAATATCAGGGTTAACGCGTAGGGAAACAGGCGCAATTAGGCCTTGAGCCCCTGCAATATCATTAATTCGCAGCAGTTCCGGCTCGGATTCAACATTAAAGCAGTGAATACCGACCTCAAGTGCACGTTCTATCTCGATAGTTTGTTTACCGACACCGGAAAAGACAATTTTATCGGCTGCGCCACCGGCAGCGAGTACGCGTTCTAGCTCACCTATTGAGACAATATCGAAACCTGAGCCAAGTCGAGCCAGTATATTGAGAACAGCAATATTAGAGTTGGCTTTCACCGCATAGCAGATTAAATGGGGTAAATCGGCCAAGGCGTGATTGTAGGCCTGCCAGGTAGATTCAATGGCAGAGCGTGAGTAGACGTAACTTGGCGTACCAAACTGTGAGGCAATCTCATTTAGGGCAATGCTTTCGGCAAATAGCGTACCGTCTGCATAATGAAATGCAGTGTCAGTCATGGTTATTCTCCATTAGGCCTGTGGCTGTGTTTGGCTAGATGCTTGATCGGGATGGTAAAGTTTACCTTTTTGACCGCAGCCAGCGAGCAGTAAAGGCAGCGTTACAAGTAAAATCAGTCCGATTTTGCCGAGTGGGCTTGTATGTGTTGTCATCAACAAATTCCTGGCAGAGTAGTCATTTTGATGCAGTATAAACGAAACTTGTCGCTATGCACGCGTATGGCACGATCTTCGCGATATAATCGACAATTAGCATCATAAGTAAGCCTTAGTTATAAAGGGAGTCGAATTGCAGTTACGTAATAACATTTTTCTTCGGGTCGCATTGTCGATTTTATTACCGATGACAGCGCTGGTGCTGGCCGCGACCTATTATACGGAACAGCGTTATGAGGAAGATGTGCGAGCGGAGCTAGCGGGAAGTCTGGAAAGTTTAACGGCTGAAATTAATCGCCGACTAGCCTCGGATCGAGAGACGTTTGCAGCGTTGGCAAAAGCCCCGGCAATTGAGCAATATATTCCCGTCATGCAAGCAGCGGCAGAGGGTGAATTGCACCCTGAATTTTTTAAGCGTACCGATAACATCAATACCTTTTTGGAGGCCTTCCAGAAAGTTGTGCCTTCAATGAATACATTGCGCGTACTTGATTCGCAGGCAAACACTTTGGTTAAAGTTCGATTTGGACAAAGCGCACCGGCTTCGTTTGACGGTATTGAAAGTTTTCCATTTGCAGAAGAAGAAATAGATGATGAGCAATACTTAAATCGCTTATACGAATTACCGAATAATGAAGTGGGTGTTACGCTGCTTAATCAAACCAAGTCTGAGCAAGAAGAAAATACCAGCTTACCCATGTTAGATTATATTTTACCGATGTCGCGTGACGGAGTGTTCGTTGGTTATATGGTTGTGAACATGTTAGGCGAACAAATAAATCGTATTCTTGAATTTACACGTCGTCCACGTGATGCAAAAATTTTGATTGCAGAAATCAATCCGGAGGAGACAGATCGTCATGAAGTGATACTTTATGATGACAGCCAGTCCTTAAGTTTTACAGACAATAAGTCCCATGAACGACGTTTAAAAAATGTTATATCAGAAGATCTTTATAAGAAAATTATTGGTGAGCCTGAAGGCTATGTAACAAATAGAGACAACTCTGAATTAATATATTTTATTGAGTACATGCCATATCCGGATTTATTAGCACACTGGATTGTTATGTTACGGGTAGATCAAAACGCAATTGATGCGCCATTTAAACAGATAAGGATCTTAAGTTTAATAATCGCCGCAATAAGTTTAATTATCAGTTTATGGTTGGCGGGCATAACGGCGAATCAGATAGCTAAGCCGGTGACACGTTTGGCTGGAACAATAAAAGAGTATGCAAATGGTTTGAGTAAGGTGCGTGCTAATACAAAAGAAAGCAGTGACGAGATTGCCGAGCTGGCTGACTCTTTTAATTATATGGCCGATACCTTAGACAAAGCTGCTGCAGAACGTGAGCGTGCACAACATATAATGTTGCAGCAAGATAAATTGGCGAGTATTGGACAAATGGCGGCAGGGATTGGTCATGAGCTTAACAATCCCTTAAATAATATTTTAACTTTAAGTAAATTATTAGAGCGAAATGCAAATTGTACTGATCCGGGAAGTAAGCAAGATATTATTTCTTTGCGTGAGGAAACATTACGTGCATCAGGTATTGTGCAGGGAATTCTTAACTTTGCCCGACAAGTGCCGCCGAACTTTTCTCAGTTCAAAATAGCGCCATGGATAGAGGATACATTTGCATTAGTTCAGCAACAGGCGAATAAAAATGCTATTTTATTAGTGTCTGGCGGTGATCTAGAGACATCTGTTTATGGTGACCGAGGTCAGCTGCAACAAGTATTAATTAATTTACTCATCAATGCAGTGCAGGCCAGTGCGCGCGATAGCGTAGTAGAGGTTTTTGTTCATTCGGATTCAGATACCGTATCAATTTCAGTATCAGATAGTGGCATTGGTATTGATCCGGATGATCTGGATAAAATATTTGATCCATTTTATAGCAGTAAACAAGAGGGTGAAGGATATGGCCTGGGTTTGTCAATCAGCATGGGTATTATTGAACAACATGGTGGCGAATTAACAATACGTAATAATGAAGTAGGTGTATTGGCAGTAATGACATTGCCAATAAATGCGAAGCAGGAATAAAAGTATGGCAAGTGAAGAAGAACGTCCGCTAATTGTTTTCATCGATGATGACGCTAAAGCTGGCGAATTGATGTTACGTTTTATTGATGATGAAAAATATCGCTGTGAGATTTTCAAGAATCCTGATTATGCCATGGAATTTATTAATGCTAATCAGGTTGATTTAGTCATTACCGATTTACGTATGCCAGGTATGACAGGCATGGAATTATTGAAGGAAGTTAAAAACCTCAATGCTGACACGCCTGTCATTATGATGACTGCATTTTCTACAGTTGATAATGCTATTGAAGCACTGCGCTTGGGTGCTGCCGATTTTATAAAAAAACCTTACGACATGGATGAGTTGTTGGTGTTGATTGATAAGACGTTAAAACATCATCAACTTGAAACAGAAAACTTGTTACTTAAACGTCAGCTCAGTGATGAGCAGCATCGCTATGGAATGCTGGGTCAAAGTGAAGCGATGCATAAAGTTTATTCAACCATTGAGAAAATTGCAGATATTCGATGCAATGTGATTTTAGAAGGCGAGTCTGGTTGCGGTAAAGAGTTAGCAGCTCGCGCAATTCATTATCAAAGCAGTGTTGCGGATCGGCCCTTTATTGTCATTGATTGTGGTTCACTAACAGATAGCTTACTTGAGTCTGAATTATTTGGTCATGAAAAGGGAGCATTTACGGGCGCGGCACAAAGTAAACCTGGCTTGTTAGAAATGGCCAGCGGCGGCACAGTTTTTCTGGATGAAATCTGTAATATTTCTGATGCAATGCAAACTAAGTTAATGCGCGTAGTGCAGGAACAAACGGTGCAGCGGGTTGGTGGTATTAAGCCAGTGCAGATTGATGTGCGTTTTGTGGTTGCGACCAATCGAAACCTTGAAGAAATGGTGGCACAGAACAAGTTCCGTCATGACTTATATCATCGTTTTAATGTGGTGAATTTACGTATGCCGTCTTTACGTGAACGACGTGAAGATATCCCCGAATTGGTACAGCATTTTGTGAATCATTTTGCTGAGCGGTTTAATCGTGACGTGAAAGGTTTTGATGCCAAATCCATGCAAAAATTGTGTGAATATGAATGGCCCGGCAACGTCAGAGAGTTGCGAAACCTGGTTGAACGTCATGTCGCGCTGGCCGAGGGTGAAATGTTGACCCTGGAAGAGCTTCCCGCTATCGCTCAGGGCGACTCAATTGATGCGGATTTGCCTACTTTGGAAGAGCTAGAAAAACGTTACATATTGAAATTATTAGAAAAATACTCTGGTAACAGGGAGAAAACAGCTCTAGCGCTGGGTATTAACAAATCCACGCTCTGGCGCAGGTTGCAGCAATATCAGAAAACAGAAGATTCAATTGCTTAATGCACTCTGCACTGCAAATGGTGCGAGTTGCACCACTTTTGTTAGTCAGAGACCATATTGAAGTTCTGGTACAGTATAAAACAGAATAGTAGGAGGATGATGATTATGAATAACCAACGACGCAGTTTTTTGCGTAACTCAATGGCCGGTGGTCTTGTTGCGGTATCTGTCGCTTCAGGCTTGTTAACACCGTCTCGTGTACTGGCAGCATGGCCAAAAGCTGCTTTTGATTCAAAAGATACCAAGGAAGCAATGAAAGGCCTATTAGGTAGTGAAGCCTTTGAAGAAACAAACAAAATCAAATTACGCACACCGGATATTGCGGAAAACGGTTCTGTTGTACCGGTTACTGTGAAAACAAAAATTACCGGCGTAGAGACTATCAGTGTCTTCGCTTTGGAAAATGCCCGTCCACTTGCTATTTCAGCAGAAATGAGTGCAAAGGCTCGCCCGGTTTTAGCGACACGTATTAAACTTGGTAAGACCTCTAAGGTAATTGCCGTGGTTCGTGCGAATGGCAAACTTTACGGTGCAACGAAGACAGTCAAGGTTACACTTGGCGGTTGTGGCGGTTAAGGAGATAGAGACATGGCTAAGAAAAAATTAAAAGTACGTGCAAGTGGCAAGAAAGGTTACGCTGTTATTAAGGCTATCTTGTTCCACCCAATGGAAACTGGCTTGCGTAAAAGCAAAGAAACAGGCGAAGTGATCCCTGCCCATTACATTCAAGAAGTATCTGTTAAGCATAACGATGCTGAAGTGATTAAAGTAAATATGGGTATAGCAGTATCTAAAAACCCTTACTTATCAGTTGAGGTTGACGGTGCAGCAAAAGGTGATGCTATTACGATTGGCTGGTTAGACAATCTGGGTGAAGAAGCGTCTACGGATGTTAAAGTTAGCTAATTAAACAGTTTGTTGATTTTGCAATGCGCGGATTGCGATATGCAATCCGCGTTTTTGTTTTAGGGCTATAAAAAGTTACTAAGTTATTGTTTTATATTGTTTACCAAAGTTGGTATGAGTCTTGCGATAGATAACAATGTGAAAAGAAAATACACAGGAGCAGTAATAATGAATCAAACACGCAGAACATTCCTCAAGGGCTCTATGGCCACAGGTGCTGTTGCTGTTGCGGTTGGTGCCGGTCTTTTGACCCCACAAACTGTTTTAGCAGCTTGGCCGAAAGGCGCATTTGAAGCGAAAGGTGTC
>Ga0316207_10001396_pt1 | contig 30005 bp, 33 predicted proteins | sample 6weekpyrite_MG_FD_204943 | JGI IMG/M metagenome (GOLD analysis project Ga0316207, IMG submission 204943) | Microbial mat bacterial communities from mineral coupon in-situ incubated in ocean water Damariscotta River, Maine, United States -... | ecosystem: Environmental > Aquatic > Marine >...
ATTTCTGGCGCAGGGTTCTGTGTTTGTGTTGCCATCAAGGGATGAACCCTTTGGCATCGTGCTGCTTGAAGTGATGGCCAGTGGCCTGCCGATTGTGACCACCAAAACCGGTGGCGCTTGCGAAATTCTGACGGATCAAACGGCCTTTTTTGCCGAACTGGGTGACCCCTTGTCGCTGGGTCAAGCGATGTTGTCTGGACTGACTGATACTAACGCTTGGAATAAAGCCATTGCAGCCTTGGCCTTATTCAATCAACGCTATCGCAAAGATAGTGTGATTCCCAGAACCATAGAGTACTACGGCAATATGTCCAGCCACTAGCTTTACCACCTGGCAGGCGGGTGGTTCTACCTATGTTATGTATAATGTCTTTCGTATGTCCAGTTTAAACCTGTTTCTGAGATGATGACGCTACGAATTCCTCAATTTGAAAACGCCGCTGTGCTGGTTGTTGGTGATCTGATGTTGGATCGCTACTGGCAAGGGCCAACATCACGCATCTCACCGGAAGCGCCAGTGCCTGTAGTTAAGGTCAATGACCTAGATGCGCGGGCCGGTGGTGGCGGTAATGTCGCCATCAATATTGCCACGCTTGGTGCGAAGGCTGCTGTGAATGGTTTGGTCGGTAGCGATGAGGCAGGCAACATCATGCAGCAGCTGCTTGAAGATGCAGGTGTGAATTGTGGTTTTGAGTTGAATCCCGAAGTGCAGACTATTACTAAGCTGCGTGTGCTCAGTCGACATCAGCAGTTGTTGCGCATGGACTTCGAAGAGTCATTGTCTGAGTTTGCCGGGGCAACCTTGTTGGATAGTGTTAAAAAATCTTTGCCTGACTGCAATGTCATGGTCTTGTCGGATTATGCCAAAGGCACCCTGGTGCAGGTTAAGAAAATGATTGCGCTCGCACGCGATGCCGACATTCCTGTGTTGATCGATCCAAAAGGTTCGGAGATGGAGAAGTATCGCGGCGCGACCTTACTGACACCCAATCTTTCAGAGTTTGAATCCATTGTTGGTCACTGTTTCAGTGATGACGAGCTGGTGGAAAAGGGAGTCGCCCTGTGTGACCGTTTAGATCTTGATGCGCTATTGATTACCCGCAGTGAACGCGGCATGACCTTGCTGCAAAAGGGGCATGATCCTCTGCATTTGCCGACCCAGGCCCGCGAAGTATTTGATGTGACCGGTGCTGGCGATACGGTGATCTCGGTATTGGCGGCAGCATTGGCGGCCGGACAATCGCTAGCAGAGGCCACAGCCTTATCTAATCTGGCGGCCGGAATTGTGGTTGGCAAACTTGGAACCGCGACGGTGAATATCGATGAATTGCGTGCTGCGATCCAAGCCGATGAGTCTACTGAGACAACGATTGCCACCGGGTTGTTGGATGAAGAGGCTTTGTCGCATGCCGTGCAGCGGGCCAAGGACCTGGGTGAGCGCATCGTCATGACCAATGGCTGTTTTGACATTCTGCACGCTGGCCATGTCAGTTACCTTGAGCAGGCGAAAAAGCAGGGTGATCGTTTGATTGTTGCCGTGAATGATGATGATTCGGTGCGACGTTTAAAGGGTGAGCCTCGTCCCATCAACGCAGTTGAAGACCGCATGACGGTGTTGGCCGCGCTGCGTAGCGTCGATTGGGTGGTGCCTTTTTCAGAAGATACTCCAGAGCGTCTGATTTGTCGCTTATTGCCAGATGTCTTGGTGAAAGGCGGCGACTATAAAGTTGAGCAGATTGCCGGCCACAAGTGTGTGCAAGCCAATGGCGGTGATGTGGTGATCATCGAATTTAAAGATGGTTGCTCAACCAGCAAGATCATTACTTCTATTGTTGAGTCTCACTAGCATCTGAAAACTGGGCCTGATAAAGCCTGGCGTATGCACCACCCTTGGCCATCAATTCCTGGTGGCTGCCCACTTCAACAATCCTGCCTCTGTTCATCACCACGATGCGATCGGCGCTCTCGATGGTGGAAAGGCGGTGGGCGATGATGATAGCTGTGCGATCCTGACGCAGTGTTTCCAATGCGGCTTGAACATGTTTTTCCGATTGTGAATCCAGGGCTGATGTTGCTTCATCCATAATCAGGATAGGCGCGTTCTTCAGTAATGCTCGGGCAATGGCGATGCGTTGGCGCTGGCCACCGGAAAGGCGGGAACCGTTTTCACCTACCAGGGTATCGAAGCCCTGCGGTTGTTTTTCGATGAACTCCAGGGCATGGGCGGCGCGGGCGGCTTCAATGACCTGATCCTTGCTGGCGCCACTGCGGCTGCCATAGGCGATGTTGGCGGCAATGCTGTCGTTGAACAGTACCACCTTTTGACTGACCAGGGCGATGTTGGTGCGCAGGTGTTTTAGTTTGATCTCATCGAGTGGAATACCGTCAAGCAGAATCTCGCCGCAGTCAGGACTGTGAAAACGCGGGATCAGTGTTGCCAGGGTTGATTTACCGCTGCCGGATTGCCCCACCAGGGCAATGGTCTCGCCGGGTTTGATGTCGAGGCTGATATTATCCAGAGCCTTATCTTCAGCGTGAGGATAACTGAAACATACCTGTTTCAGTTGCAGTTCGCCTTTGGCGTGTTTCAACTCGATGTTGCCTGAGTCCTGCTCGACTTTTTCATCGATCAGGTCAAAGATGGATTCTGCAGCGGCCAGGCCTTTTTGCAGTTGCTCGTTGACCTTGGTTAGACGTTTTATGGGCGAGAACAGCATTGCCATGGCGCCAAAGAAAGAGACAAAACCACCCACCGAGAGGCGATCCGCCTCCATTTGCAGTGAGACGATGTAGGCCACCAGCGCCAGGGCCAGCACACCAATCACCTGCACCACCGGCACATTGATGGCCGAGGTGGTGATGCTCTTCATGTTATAACGTCGCACCCAGTTGGCGACTTCGGTAAAACGGTTTTGTTCGTATTGTTCGCCACCAAAGATCTTGACCACCTCGGTGCCGTTGCTGGCCTCACCCAATACCTGGGTCAGGTTACCCATATTCTCCTGCACCGAACGGTTGAGACTGCGCAGTCGACCGCTGATGCTCTTGACGATGATGCCGATGATCGGACCCACCAGCAGGAATACTAAGGATAATTGCCAGTCGAGATAAAACATCCATGCCAGCAGGGCAATGACGGTAATGCTGTCGCGCACCAGCACGATCAGGGCATTGGTTGTGGTGTTGGAGACCTGGTCGGCGTTGAAGGTGATCTTGGAGATCAGTGTGCCGGTGGCGTGGTCATCGTAGTAGTTTTGAGGTACATGCAACAGTTTTTCAAACATCAGGCAGCGTAGGTCGTAGATGACTTTGTGGCCGACCCAGGCAATGCCCACCTGGGCAGTAAAGCCGGAAATGCCACGCAGGATAAACAACAAGATCAGGTAGATCATGGATGTCTGGATGGCCTCGGCATTTTTAAAGACGAAGCTTTCATCCAGCAGCGGTTTGAGTAATACTGGGATGCCGGCCTCGGTCAGGGCGCTGCCGACCATGCCAACAATGGCCAGGGCAAAGATGCGCCAATAGGGGCGAACATGTCTAAGCAGACGGCTGAAGAGTTGTTTGCTGTTGTACTCGGGGCTTTCGCTCATGCTGTTCTGGCTTTAATGTAGTGGCTTAAATGTAACATGGGAGGGAGCTTTAGAGTCCCTGTTCGCTATAGACATTACTTTCACCGTGGCCGAGTTTAAAGCGGCGGTGCAGCCAGAAATATTGTTCCGGTGCGCGACGAACCATTTCTTCAAACACCTGGTTGATGCGTGTGGCATCTGCCGCTTCATCATTAGCAGGAAAGTCTTGCAGCGCCGGATGAAATTGCAATAAATAGCGATTGTCTGGTGTACGCCGATACTCAAACGGGATGACTGCAGCCTTGCTGATCTTGGCCAGTTTCGAGGTGGCCGGGGTGGTGGCCGCCGGGACGCCAAAAAATGGCGCCATGACGTGGCCTCTTTTGCGGTAGTTCTGATCAGGTGCATACCAGATCGGTTCATTGGCCTTGAGGCGGCGCAAAAAACTGCGGATATCTTCACGCGGAATCAGCTGTGTAAAAAAACGTTTGCGGTCGCGCTGAAACAGAAACTCGATCACCGGATTTTCATGGGGGCGGTACATGCCCGACCAGGGGTGAGGAATGCTCATGCTATAGATGCGGCCCGACAGTTCCAGGCAGGTGAAATGGGCGCTGAGCAGGATGGCGCCCTTGCCCTGTGCCAGTGCTGCTTCAAGATGTTCCTGTCCGACAACATCAAGAATTTTGGCCAGCCGTTTTTCAGGCATCCACCAGGCCATGCCCATCTCGAAGATGCCCATCAGCATGGCGCTAAAGTGGTCGCGCAATAGTTGCTGTCGTCGTGTTTCGTCCCAGTCAGGAAAACAGAGTTTGATATTGATCTCGGCAATCCGGCGGCGGCGTTTGGCAGCATGGTAGAGCAGCTTGCCGAGCATGCTGCTGATGGATAATAACCAGCTAACGGGCAGATGTATCAACAGCCATATCAGACCAAAACCAATCCAGCTGGGCCAGTGACGTGGTGTGTAGAGGTTTTTCGAATTAGGTTTGTCTGAATCGGACACGATAGGGGGGTGAGTAATAGAAAAGCGTATTCTAGGGCTCACGCATGTGTGATGCAAGGCGGGCTGTCAGCGATGGACGGTGTGATATTATTTGGCGGCTTTTATGGTGCCGTTTCTGGGCTGCCCAATAGTTTGAATTGAGGTGTGGATGCGTTTTATTTACAGTCTGGTGTTGCTGCTGTTGTCACCCTTTGTGCTGCTGCGCTTGTGGCGCCGGGGCAGCAAGGCGCCGGCCTATCGTCAGCGTTGGTCTGAACGCTTCGCCTTTATTGCCGCCATTCAAGGGGGCCCTATCTGGGTACACGCGGTGTCAGTCGGTGAGACCCTGGCGGCGGTGCCACTGGTCAAACACTTGCTTAGCACTAATCCCTATACCCCTGTGCTGGTTACCACCACCACCCCGACCGGTTCCGAACAGGTGCAACGTTTGTTTGGCGACCAAGTGTTGCACGTCTACATGCCCTATGACCTGAATGGCGTGATCAAACGCTTTCTCAAGCGTGTCCAGCCACGGCTGTTGGTGGTGATGGAGACCGAACTGTGGCCAAACCTGTTTCATCACTGTCGCCAACAACAAGTTCCGGTCATCGTTGCCAATGCTCGCATGTCGGAACGTTCTGCTCGTGGTTATGCCCGCTTTAGTGGTCTAGCCGCCAGCACTCTGAATGATGTTGCTGTCATCGCCGCCCAGAGCGAAGCGGATGCACGGCGCTTTATCGCTCTGGGTGCCCAGCCTGATTCAGTCCAGGTCACCGGCAGCGTAAAATTTGATATCAGCCTGCCGGATGGATTGATAAAACAGGCAGCGGCATTACGCAGTGAACTGTTTGCTCAGCGGCCGGTATGGCTGGCAGCGAGTACTCACGCAGGTGAGGACGAACTGGTTTTGCAGGCCTTTGCCGAGATCAGAAAGCACCAGCCTGATTTGCTGTTGGTGATAGTGCCACGGCATCCTGAACGTTTTGATATGGTTGTCGAGCTGTGTCGAAACCAGGGCCATGAGGTGGTAAGGCGCAGTGAAGACCGTGCCTGTTCAGAAACAACAGCGGTGTTTGTCGGTGACAGCATGGGCGAGTTGCTGTTGTTTCTGGCAACTGCCGATCTCTGTTATATGGGCGGTAGCCTGGTGCCGGTAGGTGGTCATAACCTGCTTGAGCCCACTGCGGTGGGGGTGCCGGTGGTGTTTGGCCCGCACATGTTTAATTTTGCGGTGATTAGTCAGATGTTTCTTGAACGCGGTGCTGCGTCTCAGGTTGAAGACAGTGCCGGGCTGGCAAAAGTGGTGGTCGAGCTATTTGAGAATGCCGAGCTGCGCAACGAGATGGCCCTCAAGGGCAAACAACTATTGACAGAAAATCGTGGTGCTCAGGCCAGGCTTGAGGCCTTGGTTGGCGAACAGCTTAGTTCAGCCAGGCATTGATTTGTTCCACATCCTTGACGTCCAGGGTGCCAGAGGCCTGTTGCAGGCGCAAGCTGGCGAGGATGTAGTCATAACGGGCGCGGGCGTATTCGGCCTGGGTGCGAAACAGTTCGCGGCGCACGGTCAATACATCCACCGTGGTGCGGGTGCCAACCTCATAGCCTGCCTCGGTGGCATTTAACGCACTTTCAGAGGAAGTTACTGCCTGTTGCAGTGCCTTGACCCGGCTGATGCTAGCTAGCACACTGAGATAGGCATCGCTGGCTTCACGTTGGATTGCGCGGCGTTGCTGTTCCAGCGCATCTTTCGCTTGCGCCAGTTGGGCGTTGGCGCGATGGATGGCGGCCGATATGCCGCCACCCTGATAAAGAGGCAGGTTTAGTTGTAATGAAATTTGACTGTCCTCTGTTTCGCGACTGCCAAAACTGCCGCCACCGGTGTTGTTGTAATTACGGCTGGCAACCAGGTCGAGGGTAGGATGACGGCCGGCGCGTTGTTGTGACAAGCCTTGTTGTGCGACCTCGGTGGCTGACTCGGCGGCTAGCAGGCTGAAATTGCGCTGCAGTGCTGAACTCACCCACTCTTCAATATTGGCGGGGTCAGGACTGGTCAGTCCCATTTGCGGCCCCAGCGAGGCCAGTTTTTGCGGCAGTTCGCCGGTCAGCTCACGCAGCGCCTGGTGACTGGTGGCCAGGCTGTTTTGTGCCACGATTTCACCGGCCGTGGCCAAGTCGTAGGCGGCCTGTGCCTCGTGGACATCGGTGATGGCGATCAGGCCGACTTCAAAGCGCTGCTTGGCCTGGTCGAGCTGACGGGAAATGGCGCTCTTTTCGGCCTGGGAAAACTCCAGTCCGTCACGTGCCGCCAGCACATCGAAGTAACGTTGTGCCACTCGCAGAATGATGTCCTGATAGGCCTGGTTTAGTTCCGCTTCCGCCTGGCGTACGCTGGCCTCGGCCTGACGCAACTGGCTGATGTAGTCCCGGCGATAAAGAGCTTGGCGCAGGTTTAATGAATAGCCTTTGGTGGTGAATTTGCTGCGACCGGTAAAATCGGGGCCGAAACTGGAAGAAATGGTGTTTTGCTGGTTGCGGGCTGTGCTGGCGCTTAGCGAAATGTTGGGATAATACAGTGACTTGGTCTGGCGCTGACTGAAACTGATGGCATCAAAAGCGGATTCTTGTGCGCTCAGCACTGGGTCGCTTTGTAATGCGGCTTGATAAACCTGCAACAGATCTTCTGCCTGGCTGGCCGGGCTTATCAATAGACTGGCGATGAATGGCGCCAGTGTCCGTTGCAGTTTATTCATTCGTCGTTTTCCGTGTTAGTAGCGTTTCATCTCCGGGGCGATGTTGCAGGCCCAGGCGTCAATACCGCCGACCAGATTGATAAGTTTTCCAAAGCCCTGTGAGGACAAAATCACGCCAGCGCGCTGACTACGCATGCCATGATGGCAGATTAAGACATATTCCTGTTGCGGGTCTAGCTCTTCTGCTGCTTCAGGGATCTTACGCAAAGGAATATTTATAGATCCCTCAATGGCGCAGATCTCGTTTTCAAAGTCTTCTCGAACATCGAGTAAAACGGGTTTGTTTTCTTCTTGCTTGATTAGTTCGAGCACTTGTTGGGGGCTTAATTGACGCAAAATAACCTACCTACCTGCTTGGGTATTATATTCGGCCGGCAATAATATTAGAATCGGTCTTAAAAGACAAACCGGTTTGCTTTCGCGGCATTCATCAATGGCTTGATTTCAGTTTCAAATAAACGCTCTTCACGCCATTCATCGATAGCTGTACGAGTGATCAAGGTGGCCTGCATTACCGGGCCATCGCCGATAGTGGCTACCATGCGACCACCGCGGTTGAGGGACTTTTGGAAGCTTTCGGGCAGTGTCGGCGAAGAACCACTGATGAAAATGATGTCGTAAGGGCCGTGGGCATCCCAGCCTTGAGCGGCGTCGCCGGTTTCCAGGGTGACGTTGTCGATGCCCTGGGCCTTTAGATTGGCGGCAGTGGTATCAACAAAATCCTGGTGAATATCGACACTGAACACCTGGCGGCAGGCCTTACCTAGCAGGGCGGTGACATAACCGGTGCCGCAGCCCACTTCAAGGGCAGTGTCGGTTTCATGCAGATTCAAAGCCTGTAGCATGCGGCCCACATATTTGGGTGCCAGCATTACCTCGCCATGGGCGATGGGGATATCGATATCGGCATAGGCGACGTTTTCGTAGCCAGTGGGGACAAATGCCTCGCGTGGCATGGCTTCCATCAGATCCAGAATCTGGGTATCGAGCACATCCCAAGGACGGATTTGTTGTTCAACCATATTAAAGCGGGCCAGCTCTACATTTGTCATTTTTCTCTCCTTAGGAAGAAACGCAGAATTCTCAACCGCCTAAGGTTAAGCAGTTTGGACGTATGAAGCAAGCCAAAATGATAGTTCACTGTGGTTCGAAAAGTGCTGGCAATAGCAAAAACCACAGGGCTGGCGCAGGTTTGCAGTGATAAGACTGACTTGAAAAAAAAGGGTCGATCGGCTACTTTGTCGACCTACGTCTAGGGGTGCCCACAATAACGGGCTGAGATCACACCCTTTGAACCTGATACGGTTAATACCGTTGGAGGAAAGCCATAGCACCGCGTTAGCCGGTTGCACGCTTCCCTCATCACTAACACTAGAGGTTAATCCTGATGAGTGCGATTCCAGAAGAGTTTCTGAAAAAGACAGCCCAACTATCGGAAGAAATCACCCGGCCGTTTGCCGGTTCCAAGAAAATATATGTTGAAGGTTCGCGGCCTGATATCCGCGTACCGATGCGTGAGATCAGCCAGGCGATTACCCAGACAGATAACGGTGCTGAAGAAAATCCGCCGATTACTGTCTATGACACTTCAGGCCCCTACAGCGATCCCGAGGTCGAGATCGACCTGTTAAAAGGCATGCCTGATGTCCGCACCGGTTGGATAGAAGAACGCGGCGATACTGAATTCCTTGATGGTCCAAGCTCCGAATTTGGCCAACAGCGTCAGAATGATCCCGAGTTGGCCAATCTGCGTTTCGAGCACATCCGCACCCCTCGTCGTGCCAAGGCTGGTCAAAACGTCAGTCAGATGCATTACGCCAGACAAGGTGTTATTACGCCGGAAATGGAATACGTCGCTATTCGTGAAAACTGTCGTCTGCAAGAACTGCGTCAGGATGCGCGTTACTCAAAACTATTGAAGCAGCATCCGGGTGAATCCTGGGGTGCCAATCTGCCAGACGAAGTTACGCCTGAGTTTGTCCGTGACGAGGTTGCCGCCGGTCGGGCTGTGATTCCATGCAACATCAATCACCCCGAGCTGGAGCCGATGATCATTGGCCGCAATTTTCGTGTCAAGATCAACACTAACATTGGCAACTCGGCCATTACCTCTTCAATTGAAGAAGAAGTGGAAAAGATGGTTTGGTCAGCCCGTTGGGGGGGCGACACCTTAATGGATTTGTCGACCGGCAAAAACATCCATGAAACCCGCGAATGGATCCTGCGTAATGCACCGATGCCGATCGGCACCGTGCCGATCTATCAGGCGCTGGAAAAGGTCAACGGCAAGGCCGAAGACCTAACCTGGGAGATATTTAGAGATACCTTGATCGAACAGGCCGAGCAGGGTGTTGATTACTTCACTATCCATGCCGGCGTGTTGCTGCGTCATGTACCGCTGACCGCCAACCGCCTTACCGGCATCGTCTCGCGCGGTGGTTCCATCATGGCCAAGTGGTGTCTGTCGCATCACAAAGAAAACTTCCTCTACACCCATTTTGAAGAGATCTGCGAAATCATGAAGGCTTATGATGTCTGCTTCTCATTGGGTGACGGCCTGCGCCCCGGTTGTCTGGCTGACGCCAACGATGCCGCCCAGTTCGGTGAACTGGAAGCGCTGGGTGAGTTGACCAAGATTGCCTGGAAGCATGACGTGCAGGTAATGATCGAAGGCCCTGGCCATGTGCCATTGCAGAAGATCAAAGAGAATATGGATAAAGAGCTGGACGATTGCTTCGAAGCACCGTTCTACACCTTAGGGCCATTGGTCACCGATATCGCCCCAGGCTATGACCACATTACCTCCGGCATCGGCGCCGCCAACATTGGTTGGTATGGCACCGCCATGCTTTGTTATGTCACGCCGAAAGAGCATTTGGGTCTGCCAAATAAAGAAGACGTGCGCGTTGGCATCATCACCTACAAGATTGCTGCCCATGCTGCCGATCTGGCCAAGGGTTTTCCTGGTGTACAGTTGCAGGACAATGCCTTGTCTAAAGCGCGTTTTGAATTCCGTTGGCAGGATCAGTTTAATCTCGGTTTCGATCCAGAACGGGCACGTGAATATCACGATGAGACCATGCCGAAAGAGGCGCACAAGGTGGCGCATTTTTGTTCCATGTGTGGGCCGAATTTTTGTTCGATGAAGATTACTCAGGATGTGCGTGAGTTTGCTGCCAAGCAGGGCTTGTCTGATCAGGAGGCTTTGGACAAAGGTATGGAAGAGAAGTCGGTTGAGTTTAAGAAGACTGGCGCGGAGATTTATCAGAAGGCTTAGTCTTGCTTGGGAGGTTTTTTAGAGTAAGGGTTAGCGCTTGCTGACCCTTTTTTATGTTTGGTGTTTTTGGGGTGAGCAGATTAATTGGCGCAAAACAGCCCGACTGAAAAGCCGGGCTTTTTTTATAAGCTTAAAACCTAGTGTCGAAATTAGGCTTTTTTGGCTTTGCGGCTGCGGTAACCAAGGCCAGCTAGACCGAGACCAAGCAGTGCCAGAGTTGCTGGTTCCGGGACAGAGCCACCAGGAGGGGGTGGTGTGCAGTTGCCAGTTGTGCCATTAACGCCAGAGCCACCGCTGCTGCTCAGGCCCGAGCAGACGGTTCCAAATATGTTGAAGGAGGCATCTAGCGCAGCAGTGCCGCTGCCATCAACAAATAGGGAAACGCTGCCGACGTTGCTGAAATCAATTCCAGCAAAATCTGAGAACAGGATGTCTGCGAAAGATGGTTGTACATTCCCGTTCGCGAATAGAACAGCGTTGCTGTTTAGGGCAGCAGTGGAAACGTCATCAACAATGACGCCAAAGAAACCATTCAGGTCGATAGAGTTAAGACCAACGCGAAAGGCGTTCTTGGTGCCAGCCTCTGTCAGGTCGATGCCGCCAAGGTCAAAATTGACCTGAGACATGCCGAGAACGCCTGAGTCCTGGCTGTGAGTGTATGCTCCCAGGACTGTGCTATTGATTGAAACGGTGGTGCTAGCCCCTGAGCTTGTTGCGTCCACTGTGCGGACATAACCACTGCTTGAAAGGCCTGCATTAGCCCCTACAAAATCAGCTGAGGCTGGGCCAAAGGCGTCACCGCCAAAATCATCGATAATAATGGCGTTGGCGCTGCTCATCCCTAGCGTCAGTGCGCTGGCAATTGCGCCTGCAAGTAATTGTTTTTTCATATTAATATCCCTTCAAATTTATAATTTTTAAATTCCGAATCGAGAACGTTGGAAAAAATCTCAGATAACCTATTCGCATTTCGAGATTTTAATTAAGCAAAAATCGAGCCATGATTGTAACTTGTTGATTTTTAAAGGGTGGCATTGTATTTTTTGTGTGTGCTTGTAAAGGTATTCGACAAAAATGCCAAGTTATATGTTGATGAGGTGTGTGAAGAATATTTGAACTCAAGGTATGCGGGTGGCCTGGGAGTTTTGGTTTTTATAGCCATAGGTGCGTTTTTTTGTCCAGCAAATGAAACGAACCCGCTAGAAGATATGTAGCAGCATCAAAATAAATGCCAGCCGAAGGCAAAACAAAAATTAATCCTCTTCATCAAAGATGCTGTCATTGTACATGTCGAAGTCAACGAACGTCTCTTCTTTTTGTTTTTTTATCATGGCTTGTTTGCTTGGGGCTTTATCGGGGATAGCTCGTGCCTTGGTGCGAGGGGTGAACTCTTTGGTGGCCTTGTTGAAGGCCTTTTTCAGTTCCTTGCTGATCTCGGCTTCAGCTTTGCTCAGCTCACGCAGCTTGGCTTCAACGATATCGCGTTTGTATTCGATAATTTCGTTGCGCTTTAGATTGAATAAATAAATGGTATCTGGTTTGCCGGTGCGGAGTTCTGGGGCGCGGATCACGGCAGTGCTCTTATCTCCGATTTCCAGAAACCCAAGCCAGTGTGAAGCTTTGTCCATTTATATTCCCCTTCTCTTGTTGTCAGATGGTTAGGCGTTTTGCCCGTTACATGTGTGGTTAGCTGGAATTTAAATCTTGTTTATTTCAGTTTGTTTACAAAAGTTTTTTCATTGGCCTGGCTGTGATTTGTGCCGTGCTAGAATCCGCCCCATGTCCAGCAGTTACCCAACCCCTGCCGCTAGTGTCGAGACCAAAACTGAGGTCAAGAAGAGCCGCTTTATCGCCCGTGCAGCCAAGGTGGTTGATCGCCAGGCGGCGCTGGCGTTGGTGGAGAAGGCCAAACAGGACTATCCTGATGCCCGTCACCACTGTTGGGCCTATATGTTAGGCAATCCTGCTTCAGCCTCAAGCGCGGCGGCCAATGATGCCGGCGAACCCTCGGGCACGGCGGGTAAGCCAATCTTGAATGTGATTCAGCACAAAGGGGTGGGTGATGTGCTGCTGGTGGTGATCCGCTATTTCGGTGGCATCAAGCTCGGTGCTGGTGGCCTGGTGCGGGCCTATAGCGGTGCTGCTGAGGCGGCAATGACGATGTTGCCGCTGGAGCAGGCGGTGCCTATGCAGGAAATTAAGCTGTCGTTCGACTTCGCCAAGGAGCAGTTGCTGCGCCACTGGGCTGAACAGCATGAGGCGCAGGTGTTGCATGTCGATTACAGTCAGCAGGTGGTGATGTCTGTGAATGTGCCTGATGTTGTTATGGTTGAGTTAACCGCATTTTGCGCTGCGCAATCAATCAAGCGCCTACCGTAAATGCCAGAACTTTGCTTATGTGCGTTAGCGGTCGGCCACTTTCTTCACTCCATTGATTAAACGCCTGCTGCACTAGTTTTAAATCCCGTTGTGATTTCGGGTCTGTTGTTACCACGCCTTCCCGAATTAGTGAGGCTATAACATCACGGCTAAGTACGAGTGAATCCTTGCCCATGAAGCGCAGGAAGTATTGTCCGGTATTGCCACCCAGACGAGCGCCGCGTTTTTTCATCAGAATTAATAAACTGACGTAATCATCATCGGGCCAGTCGGCGAAGAACCTTGCAGCGCTGCCATGTTCCTCGGCCAGGTCACAAATAAAGGTGGCGTTGTCGCGCACCGCTAAAATTTTTTTGGCGTGGCGGATGATGCGGCTGTCTCTTATGAGTCTTTCAAAATCATCTTCAGACATGAATTTCCAGCGGGTCGGGTTAAAACCTGTAAATACTTCTTCAAACTCAGGCCATTTTTTGTCGACCACCTTCCAGTTGAAACCGGAGTTAAAGATGCAGCGGCTCATTGTTGCCAGCCAGCGATCATCGGGGATGGCGGCCAGTTCGTCGGCGCTGAGGGGGGTGGGCAACAGGGCTTCCAGCTCGGCTTCACCGCCTTTTCGACGGGCGGCACGTTGATACAGGGAGACAAATTTGATCATGGTAAAATGCTGTCTTTTTGCTTTGCGAGTTAATGATGTGTAGCGACGATTATAGTCAACGCTTCGGCGGGATTCAGCGTTTATATGGTATTGCGGCTGCTGATGTGTTGTCTGATATGCATGTGTTTGTTGCCGGTGTCGGTGGTGTTGGCTCCTGGGTGGTGGAGGCGTTGGCCCGTACCGGTGTTGGCAAGCTGACCTTTATCGATGGTGACACGGTGGATGTGGGTAATGCCAATCGTCAGTTGCACAGCCTGACGAATACCTTTGACCAGTCCAAGGTCGAGGTGATGGCCGAGCGGGTCAGGCAGATTAATCCAGATTGTGAAGTGAATGCCATCAATCAATATATCAATATGGAAAACATGAATGGCTATCTTGATGGATGTGGGGATGGCGGTTATGACTATGTGGTCGATGCGCTGGATAGCATCAAGTTTAAGTCCAGCATGATCGCCTACTGCAAGCGTAATAAGATTCCGATTATTGCGACCGGTGGTGCCGGCGGTTTGACCGACCCAAGCATGATTCATGTGGCCGACCTGAGTAAGACCTTTAACGATCCGCTGGCGGCCAAGGTGCGTTCGCGCTTGCGAGCTGAGTTTAATTTTAGCCGTAACCCAAAGCGCAGTTTCGGGGTGGAGTGCATCTTTTCATCGCAGCAACAGGTATATCCCAAAGATGATGGTTCGGTCAGTCATGAAAAGCCGGGTATCCATGGCGTGTCGCTGGATTGTCGGTTTGGTTATGGCTCGGCCAGTTTTGTTACTGCCAGTTTTGGTTTTATGGCGGCCTCGAGGGTAATCAACAAAACCTTGAAGAAGCGGTTGGCTTAGCCTGTGGACACAAAAAACGTGTCCACCCTACTTTTGATTATTTAAGCCCCAGCGGATCATTCGGGTCAATTTGATCCTGAAATGGTAGTCGTCTATCCATGTTGGTAAGTTGATAGACCGTGCCTATCCAGTTGTTTAGTACCGCCTCGGCGCTGTCGTGCCAGGTGTTATCCAGTTGCAGTGTGACCAGTGCTTCGGGGAGTTCAGGGGGGGGGCTGCCATTCGCTATTGCTTTTAAAACGTGTTGCTTGTGTTCTTCAAGAATGGCGCCGCTCTGCAGGCTGAAATAATTTTCCGGCAGCGGTGGATAGTCTTTACGGTCGCCATTGATGAAGTGGGTCACTTCGCGTTTGTATTCTTTTAGCAGGCTGATGATGTCGTATTCCGGGTGGCCCTGAAAAAAGACAATACGGAATAGGTCTTCGCTGACGGCTAGATGGACGCCGGCTGCTTGGCTTTCCACGAGTACCTTTAAGCCCGCTGTTTCAAACTGCTGACGACAGATGTTGTTGTAGCGCGAATGGGGAATGTCGAAACGTGTGTTTACGCCAGCCACCAGCGGGTGTTGCCGGTCGAGTAGGTAATGGGGATAAACACCCCAGCGCTTAAAGCCTAGATGGCGGCGTTTTTGCTGGTAGCGTTGTTGCATTACCGCATGGGTGGCGAGGCAGGAACACAGGGTCGAGGTGACATTTTCATAAGCCCAGTCGATGACCTCTTTTAACGGCTTCCAGAACGGCTCCATGGCCAGGTCGGGTTGGGTGACATTGGCGCCGGTGATTATTAGCGCATCCAGGCCCTTTTCCTTGATCTGTTCAAAGGTCTCGTAATATTTGTCCACATGGGCTCGGCCTTCTGCATCGCGGGGGAGTTCGGGCAACGAGAAGGGGTGCATGTAAAACTGGGCGATTTGATTCGACTCGCCGACCAGGCGGAAAAACTGCCGTTCGGTGGCAGACAGGGCCGAGTCGGGCATCATGTTGAGCAGGCCGATATGCAGCTCACGAATGTCCTGGTGTTCGGCGGCATCGCTTTGGAGGATGGTCTCGCCTTCAACCTCCAGGCGTTTGAAGGCGGGTAAATCTGTATTGGCTACTAGTGGCATGGTTCTATTTCTCTAGTGCTTTTTCGATCAGGGCCATGAAGTCTTGTTCAGTCTGAACCTTGGCCAGCTCGGTGGTGGTGATGGTGTAGCCGTATTCCTTGGCGATGGCTTCGTAACGCGGAATACGGCTATAAAATAGGTGCGGAAAGACCCAGCGGACAAAGTCATCCGGATCGATCTGGGCAACATATTCGATCTCTTGCTGCTGCATATATTCCAACAGCTGCTCGTCGAGAAAGACCTCGCGGTAATAGAGCGGTTTGGGGGCGATGGCGGCGCGGCGGATCAGCTCCTTCTCATCTTCCTCGGTGGCCTGGATGTAAAGCAGCAGGGTGTGTTCGGTCAGCAGCTTGAGTGTCTTATCGTCATCCAGCTCGCAGACGCTGCCACCGGCATCATTGATGAAGTTGTTGTAGCCGTAGATCTGTTGCGCCTTGTCGATAAAGGACGGCACGTCACGCATGGCCAGGATCTCGGCCTTGTGGTGCAGTGCCTGGCGGCGTTTGAACTCTGGCAGCGACAAGCCACCTAGTTCCGGGTTGCCCAGTTTGCTGAGAAAACTGGACACCGGCGTCAGGTTATCAAACGACAGGTTGTTGGCGATGTAGATCGAATCAGTGCGCAGCAGATCGCGCAGAAATGGTACCTGCATCGCCTGTTGTTTGATGTTGTCGAGGATGGGTTCGTCCAGATAACGACTGCCGATGCGGTAATCACCGGAATAGTGGAACCAGCTGCCCTGGCGCAGCATGGCTGACAGGCGAGTCTTGCCCACCCCTGACATGCCCAGCAGGGTGATGCTCTTGTGTTGCCAGTTTCTGAATTGCTCAACGTTTAAGCGCACATTACACCTCGATAACGACGAATGGCTCTATTGTATTGCAGCATGGTAAATGTTTCAGAAGTTTTCTGTCGTTTAGTAGCGCTTTTTTAGAGTTGCCAGCTTTGAAGAGGGGTTGGTCAGGCGGTCAATATATAAGGAAATAGTTGATGTTTGTGGTGTGTTTGGCAAGTGCTGAATGAGTTACTGAGACAGGTATGGATTTGTGGGTTGAAGATATTGAGATAGTAGCCGATATCCCTGGTTAACAGTTGGTTTGTAGATGCTATGCGTATAAGATCGGCTAATAATTGATTAAGGGAGTTACACCAAATGCATCGAGGTTTATTGTTGGCGGCGGCTATTTTATTGTCTTTGCCGTTCTCTGCCCAAGCAGAGGAATATTATTATGGACTGATGCTGGGCAATAACACCTACGAGGAATCAGGCACAAAAATCAGTTCTGGCGCTGTGAGTGGCAAGCTAGGTTATCGAGACAATGAATGGCTGAGTGCCGAGGTGCATGGTGGTTTAAGTGGCGGCGGCAGCGCTAATTCAATCGACTATGATTTGAACTGGATGACCAGCGCCTTTGCAAAACTGACTTGGTCTGCGGTTGACGATGGTCGCATCCAGCTCTATGCCTTGGTTGGCTTCAGCGCGGCTGAAATGGAATTTACCAGTGCAACAGCAATTTATACCACCACCGTAAATGGGCCTTCTTTGCTTGTTGGCGTAGACCTGTTTGCCAATAGAAATCATGGCATCTTCTTCCAGGCGGGGCGTTATCTCGATGGCACACTGTCGGGGTCAGACTATACCCTGGATGGCATATCGCTGGGATATATTAGCAATTTCTAGTTTTGAGTTTGAGTAAATGCTCTATAAAAATTTTGTTTGAGGGTCTTCAGATCATGTTGTTAAAAAAGAAAGTTATTCCAGCCATGTTCGGCGCGTTTGTTTCTTTGGGGCTAGTTGCCTGTGGTAGTGATAGTGCAGATACGGTGGGTGTGGGTGCTGCAACTGGTGTTGGTGCAACGGGTGATACGTCCACGGGTTCCTCGAATAATAGCGCGCATACGATCGTGCTTACCTATCCTTATTCAACTTTGATTACAAATGAGGAAGATGGTACTTACCGAAGGATAGGTGTGGCGATTGTGACTGATAATGAAGGTAATCCCGTGCCTGATGGCACAAAAGTCTCTTTGAATGTGATTGACTCAATCCTCGCGACAGGGACTATAGATGCTGGTGACGGTGATAGTGTAACTGGGAGTGTTTTGACTGACACGCTTCCCATGACGGCTGCTGGCGATGCAACCACCTTCGATGTGGTATCGATAAAACGAAATGGAGAGGAGCATTTTATTGAGAACTGGGATCATATATTGTTATTTAATGCTGATGCGAGTGATATAAATCGTGTTATTGCGCCTGGTGAAGGAATGATTACCGCGAATACCTTGGCGGTAACATCTGATTATTCAATGGCCTATCCAGATTCAGCCTACTACCCAACGGGAACAACAGCTTATGTGGTCGGGGTGTCATCATTGGGGGCTCATGTATTGGGGACAGAAACTGATGCAGATGGTGCTGTCACAATTACAGCTGAGGGGCACTCATTAACTAAGAACGGCAGGGCTACTTTTTATGTGGCTTATCCAGCCAATGTAAGCACTATTAATACTGGTTGTGTTGATCCGACTCTGGATACGCGTGTATCTCCTGTGGGTTCTGCGCAGGTTTTTTTGATTGCCAGTGCGGGAGCAAATGCGACAACTGTGGATTCTCGCTTTTGTTTTTCAAGAATTGCTCAAGGAACATTGACTGCATCTCCTGCAGACGCTTTGTCTGATTCGGGGGTCGTGGACTTTACACTTCGTGACGGCGGTGATGGTGTGCGATCACCTTTTACTACGGTATACACCACTATTGTTAGATCCGGCGCGACTAGTGTGACCTTAGGGGGGGGAGTTGAGGAAAGCGGAAGGTATGTATATAGAACTGATGAGGGCGGGCGCTTTAGTTCAATAATTACAGTTGAGGGCGCAGTTGCTGGAGATACTGTGGAAATTACCTATGCCACGGCAGAAAATCACGAAACAGCCAAAGTTACCGTGACAATTCCTGGTTAGTTAGGGTGTTGAGTCTTTGAATTACGTAAAAGTCTCCGCAAGGGGGCTTATATGTTTTTGGGGTTTTTCTGTGATTTTATTAAAAAGCGTGCTGTGTGCGCGCTATTAAATATGGTTTTTTCCGATAGTGTTTGCTTGTTATTGAGTCTTCCTGTTATCAGGTTGGCAGAATGAGCGCACGATACTAAACCTCTAGACCCATGCCCCACACTCAAAAATAGATTTGGCAAATATTCGGCCTTGGGATAACGCTGTGCCGGTTTGCCATGATGTATATCTGCGTAGTTTTTAGTGTAAAACTTCAGGTCTGGCACCGGGCCGATCAACGGCAGATGATCTAACGTGGAAGTGCGAAAGGCGACACGGCCTGATTTAACTTCTGTTTTTTCGAATTCTGACAGTTCTTCAGTTAGTGCTGACAACACTTGTTGTTCGCATTCTGCTCTGATCTCTGTGTCGTTATCTCTGATGTCATAACTTGCACCGGCACAATGCAGTCCTTTGTGGCAGGGGATGATGTAACCGTCGTAGCAGATGGGTGTTTTTAGTCTTTGGCTTTGGGGTGTTGAGTCAAGATAAGCCAGCTGGCCGCGTACTTTTTGCAGTGTGAAAATATCTGTGCCGAGCAGTCGCTCTGCGTCATAGCCATTGGCGATGATGGCAGTTTCGGCCTGGGTAATAATGCCTTTGTCACCAATGACCTGCCATTCATCATTGTTTCGTTCGAGGGTCAGCGCCTCTTGGTTCAATAGTCGGTTGATGTTATTGCTTTGATCGTCGAACAGCCACTGGCACAGTGCCGGTGGTTCCAGCCAGCCACCTCCGGGGAAGAACAGTCCGCCGCGTTTGGTTTTGATGCCGCAGCGTTGACTGGCCATGTCGGTATCGAAAATTTCCAGTACCTCTTCAGGTAGTCCCAGTCTTTGCATGCGTAGCCGTTGTCTTTCGTCGCATAGCTGCAATACGCCGCTTTGAAACCAGGGCAGTGATGGGTCACGTTTTTTGAGTTGGTTAAGCCAGTGTGTGCTGTGCAGAAAGGCGCTGAGATAAAACCGGCCGGCGGCGCTCATGTCGGCAGTCAGACGTGGCATGACCGCGCCGGCGTGATTGCCGCTGGCCTCTTGCGCAATGTCTTTGTGACGTTCGATAAGGGTGATCTGCCAACCTTGTTCGGCCAGTGCATGGCTGACCGTGCAACCTGCCAGTCCGGCACCGATGACAATGGCCTGTTTTGTTCTGGTCTCGGTTTTTGGATATTCAAACCAGGGTTGTTTGCTTTTGTGCTGAGGCGGGTTGATCAAACTGCCGACAGACATATCTCGTTTGTGGCCAAAACCTGCTTGGGTTTTTACCTCAAAGTCTTCTGCTTTCAGGCCGCGCCTGACCACACCGGCGGCGGTGAAGGTGGCGAAGCTGCCATTGGCCTTGGTGAGGCGTGCGATCTGTTTGAACAGTTCGGGCGTCCACATGCCGGGGTTTTTGCTGGGGGCGAAACCGTCTAGGTACCAGGCGTCTACAGCTGTATCGATGTCGGTGAGCATGGTGTTTGCATCGCCGAATAACAGGCTCAGGCTGACACGGCCATTAAACAACTGGCGTTGGTGCAGGCCATGTACCAGCGGTGGGTAGTGTTCAAGTAGTTCTGCGCCGGCCTCGGCCAGTTCAGGCCAGCTGCTGATGGCACGTTGCAGGTCGGTTTTGACTAGCGGGTGTTTCTCAACCGAGATGTAATTGAGGTGGGCACTGTCTGGAGCAGTTGCTAACCAGTGTTTGAGGGTGCAGAGAAAATTCAGCCCGGTGCCAAAACCGGTTTCGGCGATGGTGAAGGTTTCTTGATTGGCCCAGCGTTGTGGCAGCTGGTTGCCTTGTAAAAAGACGTACTCGGTCTCGGCGATGCCGCCATCGGTGGAGAAATAGATGTCGCCGTGTTCCTGGCTGCGCGGTGTGCCGTTGTCCCAGTCAAGCAGGGCTGGTTCAATAGGCTGGTAGTGCGACATGGGTCAAGCGAGCTTGCGGCTTTTTGCCACCATGCGCTGTATGGATTCATCCTGTGATAGGTTTAGCGCCTCATCCAGTGTCACCCAGGCCAGTTTATTAGACTCACTGCTGATGGTCAGTGCTGCGTGGCGATCGGCCTCAAGCAAAAAACGTACATCATAGTGATAGTGGTCGGGCTCGTTTTTGCGTGCAGGGATCAGGTGTACATCGACATCGAAGATTGCCTCTGATACGGGGTTGAGATTGTTCAGTCCCGATTCTTCCTGGCCTTCCCGTAATGCCACCGCAAGCGTGTTTGGATCGCCATCTGAATGGCCGCCAAGTTGAAACCAGGCATCAAGCTTGCGGTGGTGGGTGAGCAGCACATGGCTGTGATCATGGTCGATGATCCAGGCTGAGCCGGTGATGTGACCGACGCTGAGGCTGCGTTCAAAACAGTCTGGGTATTTTGTTACAAATTGTCTGATTTGTCGCAGCATATGCACCTCATTGGCGTCATATGCCTGGTGTGCAGTGAGCTTTGTTTTGAGAAATTGTCTATGCATTGATATGGCCCGTAATTGCAGGGGCTAGTCTAGCATATGGTGGTTGTTACCTTGTTTAGGCGGCGATGAGTTTCAGGCCCTTAATGATTTCTTCGGTCAGCAGGTCAGCTTCAAATTTGGTCAGGATTTGGTTGGCGCCGGCAGCCTGGGCATGTTCGGCATTGACCTGGCCATCCAGTGAGGTGTGCAGGAGGATGTAGACCCCCTCAAAGTGCGGGTTGGTGCGGATCTCTTTGGTCAACTGATAGCCATCCATCTCGGGCATTTCGATATCTGAAATGATGATGGGTAGGCGGTCTGTGGCCTTGGCGTGTTCTTGGGTTAGTTCTTTGATTAACTCCAGCGCCTCTTTACCATCGCGGGCGGAAACGTGCTGGATGCCGAGTTGGGCGAGGATGCGGCAGGTTTGGTTGCGGGCAACGGCCGAGTCATCGACAACAAGAATGTTTCTATCACCCAGGCGGTCAAGCAGTTCTTGATCCAGGGTTTCGGCACCGAGGTTGGTGTTGGCGACACCGTGCATGACTTGCTCGACATCAACCAGCTGCACCAGCTCATTTTCCAGGCGAATCACACCGGTGATAAAACTGCCGCTAACGCCGCGGGGTGGTGGTAAGACGTCTTTCCAGTCGCGCACCACAATACGATCAACACCAGAAACCAGAAAGCCCTGAGTGTTGCGGCTGAACTCGGCGATGATCACCTTTTGTTCGGCACTGGTGTCGTTACTTATGGGCGCGCGGCCAATCGCCATGGCCAGGTCAATGACCGGGATGGTTTGCCCGCGCAGTTCTGCTACGCCGACGATATTGGCGCTTGACTGGGGGATCTGTGTCAATGCAGGGCGCGAGATGATCTCTTTGACTTTCAGCACGTTAATACCAAAGTGTTGTTTGTTGTTAAGGCGAAACAGCAACAATTCCAGACGCGTTGTCGATGTTTTTGTATCTGCGTGCATGACTGGTCTTCCATAAAGTCGTATAGCTGTTTTCGGATCATTTTCCATAACCTTTACCCTTTAATTGCTCGGTGTTTGTTTTTTCATGCCGCTGTGTGACGCTGAATTTGTTAGGAAAAACAGATACAATGGCGTGAATTGTCCGCTAATAGATCAAGGAGTCTGTAGATGGTTGTTTTTTCAACAACACTAGGTGATATCAAGATTGAGCTTCTTCCCGAGCAGGCCCCTGTGTCGGTGGAGAATTTTCTCAAATATGTGGATGAAGGTTTTTTTGAAGGTACGATTTTTCATCGTGTTATCCCCGGTTTTATGATCCAGGGCGGCGGTTTTACTGCAGACATGGAGCAAAAACAGACCCATGAGCCAATCAAAAATGAGGCAGATAATGGTGTTTTGAATAGCCGAGGCACCTTGTCTATGGCTCGCACTCAGGTTGTGGATAGTGCCACCACGCAGTTTTTTATCAACGTGGCTGATAATGCTTTTCTTGATCATGGCGAACGCGATTTTGGTTATGCGGTGTTTGCCCGAGTGGTAGAAGGCATGGATGTAGTCGACAAGATTGTTGCTGTGCAGACCGCGGACCATGGTGGTCATCAAAATGTGCCGGTTGAGCCGGTTGTTGTGACCGCCGTAAAACGGCTTGAAGATTAGTCCTGTCGTATGGCTCTAGAACATGGCAGAAATCCTGTTTCGGCAGGCGTAGTGATTCTGCGCCGGATCGATGGTGACTGGCATTATTTGCTATTGCGAGCCTATCAATACTGGGATTTCCCCAAGGGCTTGGTCGAGGCCGGTGAGACGGAATTCGAGGCAGCTGTGCGTGAGGTGGAGGAGGAGTCAACCCTGACCGGGCTTGAGTTTCATTGGGATTATGAGTTTTTCCAGACCGCACCTTATGGCAAGTTTCGTAAAATTGCCCGTTACTACATTGCCGAGTCTGCCAGTGGTGAGGTTGATTTGCCTATTTCTGAAGAGTTGGGTCGGCCTGAGCATGAGGAGTTTCGTTGGGTCAGTTTTGATACTGCCTATGCCATGGTTTCGCCACGGGTCAGGCAGGTATTGGACTGGTCGGTGAGGATACGCAAACAAGCTTAGGATGGTTTGATCTGCTATCTGAGACTTGCCTGGGTTTTTTCAGATAATTAATAATTCAGGGTCTATGTTTATATCGATGGCGGGTAAGGGCTCGCCGTCGAGCAAAGGGGAGAGCTCCGTTTCTGGAAACCCGATTGGGTTTTGGTCTGCCGTAAGCGGGCGGGGAATTTTGATTAAATTTGTGCTCATGTGTCCGTTACCATATATAGCCAATTGCGTACCGTTGATGGAAGAGGCTATTGTTCGTCTGTGACATTCATTAATAATTAACGCGAGAATGCTGGGGCGGCACGACACTTTATTTATGTGTGCCTGGGTTAACGGTTGACATTGGATAGTTATCACGAATGCGAATTGCCATAGTTGAAGATGACCCAGATCAGGCTGCGCTGCTACAAGTATGGCTGTCTGCCGGCGGTGATTATGACTGTCATCTGTTTGAAGATGGGCTTAAGGCAATCAAGGCTTTCCAAAAAGAAAGTTATGATTTAATTCTGCTTGATTGGTATATGCCTGAAATGAATGGTGTCGAAGTATTGGCCTGGGTTAGGCAAAACCTGGATTGGCGGGTGCCTGTAATCTTTGTCACTCAGCGCGATAGTGAGGAAGACCTTGCCTATGCCCTCGAACATGGTGCTGATGATTATGTTTCAAAGCCAATCAAGCCACTGGAGCTGAAGGCTAGAATTCGTTCATTGCTGCGTCGGGTGCATGGTGGTGAGGTTGATGAAAATAAGTTGCTGCAATTCGGAAAGTTCCACTTTGATACCCAGAGTAAGCAGCTTTATATGGAGCAGCAGCAGATTGCGCTGACCCAAAAAGAGTTTGAGTTGGGGCTGTTTTTGTTTCGTAATGCAGGCAGGTTGATGTCTCGTGCCTATTTATTGGAAAGCGTTTGGGGTCATAACGCTGAGTTAAATACCCGAACCCTGGATACTCATATCAGTCGTCTGCGTAAAAAATTGCATCTGGGTGAGAAAGTCGGTTGGCGTTTGACTTCGGTATATCACCATGGCTATCGCCTTGAGCCGATAGTGGCGCAGCGATAAACAGACAGTAAAAATAGCGTTTTTTTCATGCGGCGCTGATAATTCGGAATCCTTTTTCATGAGATTTTTTGAATTGCCAAAGCCTTTGCGGCGTTTATTGGCATGTGTTTATTTACTATTGGCCGTGGGGGCACCGTTGTTGGTGTTGCTTATCCCCGGGCAGCCACCTTTGTCAGTAAATGAATCGTTGTTACAGGTTGGGTCTGGACGTTTTGTCAATCATGCCTCTGCCTTGGGACAGGGGGCGGATAAATATGATGTCGACGTATTGAATGATTTGGCTGGCGTTGCCGCTAGTGCGGCGGCTGATTATCCTGATGGCAGTAATGCCGTGTTAGCGTTATTTGATGATACGGCCTCTGCGGTATCGGCCCATGAGCATTTAAAGGCAATGATTCCACATCAACGAGAAGAGTCCGATCTGTGGGCAACGCATTTTACTTCGGCTGGCGGTGAATATGTGATGTTGGTACGGGTAGAGCGTGTCTTGGGGATGATTATCGGCGAACACGAGGTCATGGTTCGCGATCGTTTGGCGGCACTGCCAGCCCTGACATACAACCCACGTCCTGGTCTGGGAGCGGTATTGCAGCAGCAGTCACGTCTCACCTTTATGCTGGTTATGGCCTTTTATGTTGTGGTGCAGTGGTTGCTGTTGCGCTTGTTATTGAGTTGGGCCGGGTTAGTGTCGGCGCGAGCTGCTGTAAATGAGGGCGATGACGCCAGCTGATATACTGCGTTGCTGACGAATATAGGGGATGAGAGATGGATGTGGATGATATTGAGCCAGACTTACGCACTCGACTAAATGCTGAAACAGCTAAGCTGGTTTGGCCTGAACTGGAACGTCATTTTGCCCGTGGTGCAGTTATTCGGGTAGACCAGTCTCTGGATTTGATTGACGTGGCTGTTTGTGTCTCTGAGGATGATAAAGAAAAGGTTGAGGACTGGATGAAGGCGGGTTTGGTTGATCATCCATCGATGGAGGAGGCCAAGGACTGGGTCGAGCGTCAGCCTGACTTCTGGAGTGTGGTGGTGGCGCCCTGGGTGTTGATACAGGAAGTCTCTGAAGATGCCTGAGTTATAGCCCGCTGCTGGCGTATAATGCCAGGCTAGTTTCCCAATAAATATCAGTTTTGAAATAAGGTGACGGTTTTGGACAAGAAGACAATCGATTTTGCATTGGCCTATTACTCGGGTGATCGTAACACCGGTTCGGTGACCGTGGTGTCTCGTAGTGGTGGTCGTTTGGTTACAAAACAACTGCCAGTTGCAGAGGAGAGTGGCAAGGATAAAGAGCTAAAGCCTATCTTTGTCGGCCTGACCGAAACGGATCAAAGTATTACCCTGGACCCTGAGAGCAAGGCTATTTCAATCAGCGATGAATTTATTGCCGACGCCTTTCCGGCTCACATCTATACCGACCCAAACGCCAATCGCGATTGGTATATGTACGATGGTGATAAGGAGACGGGTAACGATGCCCTTAACTGTGGTGGTCAGGGTTCATCTGTAACAGTGGTCGAAAATACGGATAATTCAGCGGTGAAATATCTCAAGACCATTTGCGTCGGTCGTGGTCATCATCAGTGTAATTTCAGTTATCCATCTGAACAGGCACCACAGGTGCCGTCACAAACATATGTGAGTAACCTCAAGGATGGCACTCTGTCGGTAATTGCTAATGATCCGGCCAAGCCAGATAGCTATTTGCAGGTGGTTGCGAGCATTAATCTATGTGAAGCAGACAAGGAAGACTTTGACACTGCCCAGGTTCCGAATAACGCATTTCCGCATGGACTGGTCTATTCAAAGATTTCCGGCAAGATGTATAACCTCAATAATGGCTACGGCACTATTGCTGTGATTGATCCAATTAGCCATGAAATTGAGCAACGCATTCCGTTTAAGGGTTTTAGTAATCTGTTTGTTAGTCCCTGTGGCCGTTATGTCATCGGTCGTGGTGCAGATCGAAAGACTGACCCCGATCACGTTATTGCCAAGATGGCGGTGTTGGATGTCACTACCAATGAGGTGTTGGATAAGATTGATTTGCCTGATGTCTACATCAGTAAGTATTTTTTCAACACTGAAGGCAGCAAGCTTTATTTGACCACCTCGTCTTCGGGCAGTGAGCAGCAAAAGGCCAATCTTAAGACTGGCGCGGTTGTGGTATTGGATTTAACCAAGCTGCCTAAGTTGGAGTTTTCGACAGAGCTAAGCCTGGATAGTCCGGCGGGCACACTGGATTTTCTGGCGGTGGATGGCAAGAGCGAACTGGTTTTTGCCTCTACCTCGGCGGAGGGTGTGGTCACCATTATCTGTGCTGAGACGGATCAGGTGATTGAAAAATTGGCAGTGATTGAGCCTCAGCCTCATTCTCGATTGTGGCTGCTTTCGCGTTAGTCATTCGCAAAGTTATAAACAGACGGCCCACCCGGATTTTCCAGGTGGGCCGTTTTTTTGTGAAAGACATACTTGCACACTCGGAAATAATCTATTGCCTTAGTTAGGTGGTCGGGTATTTCTGAGGGGGAATGCCTAGGTCAACACCCTTAAAACAACTCTATCTGGCTTATGCCGGATACCAAGGGGGATAACAATGAGTGTGAAGAAAGCGAATCCTTTTATGGCCGTGGCGGCAATGTTTATTGGTATAGCGGCCATGCCTGTTGCTGCCTTTGTAAATATTGTTCTGGGTCTGGCCATGATGGCCTTGCCAATGTGGATGATTTATAAAGCCAGCTAATGCTCTATGCGGTGGCTGATAGCTCCATGCCAGTCACCGCTGTTCTCTTCTTTGCCCGTTCGGGGCTGAACCTCAGAAAATCAAAAAATATCTTTATTGCCGGTTTTACATGGTCTCGGGCACAGTTTGATAATTTCAGTGATGATAGTGCTGGCCTTGTTTTATTCAAACAGCTGTTCTGTATTGATGACGGTGAGGTGCGAGGCCTCGCCTTGTAGGTAGGCTCCTGTTTCAATAAACCAGACATTAGCTTTGATAGTGATCTTGTGGTTGGCTGTGAGCGTATGGCCGCAGACGACCCGTTCAATTTCTTTGACCGGACTGCTAATGAATCGCTTGATACGACTGCGGCCCCATAAGGCGGTCTTGCGAGTGTCCATATCGCCCAGCTCTAGCAGCCGTAAAAAGGTTGGCCAGCTCATGCCCTTGGGAATGTCCGCATGGACAATGCCTATCTTGCCATGCCTGGTTTCCAGTTCTATGGCTAGGGGTAGATCGATTAAGGCGGCGCAGATTTCAGATCTGATTTCAGTAGTTTGTTCCAGCCACCATTCACCACCATAGTTTTGGCACCAGTTTTGGCCTATATCGCTATCGACATCTGTGGTCAGGAGCATCTCTTCATGGTTGCCGAGACAGGAATGAAACCAGGGTTGCTTGAGCCAGCTGAGAACCTTGTGTGAACCGGGGCCTCGATCAATCAGATCGCCGACGGCAAAAAGGCGATCAGTTTTGGGGTCAAACTGATGTGTGTTGAGCTTGTTATTGAGTTCATCAAAGCAGCCATGTATATCGCCAGCAATAAAGTCACGGCCATGCTGATTGAGTGGGAATTTTTTTATGGGCGTATGATTTTGATGCACAAAGGCATTGTATCTCTTGGTCTTTCTTTGGCAAGTATTGCTTAGTTTAGCCTAGTTGATAAGGTGTTTCATCGAGATAGGATAATGAAATGAAAACACCGAAAATTAGTGCTGGGGTTTGTATGCCTGGGGCAAATGGCAGGGTTGCTATCAGGCCGATGATCCAGTAGTCGCGTAATTTGCGTTTGCGTTGTTTGTATTCAACGGTGTCGCGATGATCAATCCATTGATTATGCTTTTCATCATAAATATGCATGTTCATAGCCTCTCTATTCAGGATGCCTCTATATAGTGAATATCGTCACCCTGGGGGAATCGATTAGGCCGTTATGAAAGAGGTCGTGTAGATGGTGGTTTTGATCGTGGGGTGGTGTTTGTTTTTTTGATAAGAAGCTAATCAAAAATTATTTTATAGATTAATGACAAACAGCTCTGATGCCGATATAGAGTGTTTAAAACAAAGGTGGGGGAAGTATTGGAGCGGATCTTGAAAATTAGCCTATTGGCCATCTTACTGGGGGTGTTGGTCGTTGCCCCGGCCCAGGCGCGGGTGTTTAAGTGCATAGATGAATCTGGTGTTGTCAGGTTTCAGGATAGTCATTGTCCAGGTGCTGAAGTCATTATTGGCAATGCTGATGCTGATAAGACGACTAAACACTTTCTTTGGCAGGCCAGTGCTGGTAAGGGAACGCTATTTTTACTCGGTTCGATCCATTTCGGTACCCCACAGATGTACCCCCTGCCTATGGTGATGACATCTTCATTTAAAAAGTCTGATACCTTGGTGGTTGAAGCTGATATTAACAACGTTGACCAAATCCAGCTGGCCCAGTTGTTGGCTAGCAAGGCGATGTATCAGGATGGCTCGAATTTGCGCCAGCATTTGTCAGGTAAAACCTGGCAGAAACTGGAGCAAGTGGCCCAATCAATGGCTGTGCCGATTGAACTGTTGAACAAGCAGAAGCCCTGGTTTGTTTCTATGACACTGACCGCCTTGGCGTTGAAGCAATTGGGTTTTTCTGAGGACAGGGGGATTGATGCCCATTTTCTCAGTCTGGCCAAGGGCAAGAAAAAGGTTGTTGAGCTGGAAGGCTTGGCCTGGCAGTTGTCGTTGTTTGATCAGCTGACATCTGCAGAGCAGGTGATGATGCTGGAGGAAAGTCTGCGTGAGCTGGATGAGGGCAAGGCCTTTTTCGACAAAATGCTGGGTTTCTGGAGCGTAGGTGATGCACAGGGTATACAGAGTATGTTTGATGAAGGGGTGATGGCTGAAGATGGCGGTGGCAGGCTAAACCAGCTCATCATGCTAGACAGGAACAAGAGTATGACCAAGAAGCTGCATGCCCTGGCTGAGAAAGGCGGGCGCTATTTTGTTGTCGTCGGCGCCGGGCATCTGTCTGGTCAAAAGGGGATTGTTGAGTTGCTGCGGCGGCGGGGCTACCAGATTAATCAGCTTTAAGGTGATAGCTATCTGGATGTGATTTAATTAAGATTATAGATATGTGATGATTTAGGTGTGACTATGACAAATGCTAATAACGATATTGATGTGCCAGCTTGGGATGTTGCCCTGGCTAACCTGGTGAGAGAGGAGTTCAGCAAAAAAAATGTTCCCCTGACTCTGGAGGACTTTAACCATCTGGCCAAGGAGTACACCATCCGTCTGGACGATATTATGGTGACCATGTTTGAAATGGTTATCGCTGGTGAGTGGAAGTATGAGGGTGAGCAGGTCATCGTTCGCGATACACTTAACGACCTGTATGTTGGTGGTCGCCTGCATGCAAAGGACCTGGAGCCATTTATCGGAGGCTGGAGTCCGAAGGTAGATTAGCGATATGCGTCATAAAACGTTAATCAAATAAAACTTGTGTTGCGGCGAAATTAGTGGCTATACTTTCAAAATCGCGGATATTGATGGCCTTTTTATGACGGTCATAGATGTTAATTAGTCCTTCAGTAGCTGTGTGTCGACAAGCTAAAAGTAATTTTGAGGTAATTGTAATATGGCAACTGGTACAGTGAAGTGGTTCAATGACAGCAAGGGTTTTGGTTTTATTACTCCTGCTGACGGTGGTGATGATGTCTTCGTACATTTCTCTGCAATTACAGCTGAAGGCTTCAAGTCTTTGGCTGAAGGTCAAAAGGTTTCTTTTGATACTGAGAATGGCGCGAAAGGTCTGCAAGCAACAAACGTTAGACCTGAATAAGCATTACTGCTA
>Ga0316207_10001397_pt1 | contig 29981 bp, 45 predicted proteins | sample 6weekpyrite_MG_FD_204943 | JGI IMG/M metagenome (GOLD analysis project Ga0316207, IMG submission 204943) | Microbial mat bacterial communities from mineral coupon in-situ incubated in ocean water Damariscotta River, Maine, United States -... | ecosystem: Environmental > Aquatic > Marine >...
GAATCAGCGCGCCGCATAACAGAAGTGCCAGAGCAATACAGAGAAGGCGCAAAACGACACCGGAAAGCGGTGCGGTGGTTGAAGTCACAACAGGTCGATAAGGGGAACACGCAATGCACGGCGACAATATGAAACAAGACGGAAATAAACACAGGATGGAGCTATTGCCCAGATATCCACTTGAGGCCATATCTGACGTACTTGAGTTTGGCGCTAACAAATACACCACGCATGGTTGGCGCGCAGGCATGGAGTGGAGCCGGGTTGCGGGGGCGGCTATGCGGCATCTACAGGCATTTAATGACGGGGAAAACACCGACCCTGAAAGTGGCCTGCCTCATCTCGCTCATTTGGGTTGCTGCGTCATGTTTCTGCTGGAATATACACAGACATCACCCGATAAAGATGATCGTCATCAGGGGGGTGTAGGCGATGCACGACACACCAATGGTTGACTGGCAACAGGTCTGTCTGAATCTACGCAGACACAAACCCCTGTCACAAATCGCTAAGGATGTCGGCTCAGACTGGCAACACCTGAACCGACTTGCACGCGGTGATGTCAAGCAGCCCCGATTTGATACAGGTATGGCATTGCTTGATTTGCATTTTGATCTGTTCCCTGGGCAACACGACAGCAGCCTGTTGCGGGTCGGTGCGTGATGAAAGTGCTTGACCTTTTTTCTGGTATCGGTGGTTTTTCTCTTGGCCTTGAAAGGGCGGGGATGGAAACCGTGGCATTTTGTGAGATCGAAGAATACCCGCGAAAGGTATTACAGAAGCACTGGCCTGATGTACCGATTTATGAGGATGTTCGCAAGCTGTCAAAAGAGGAGTTAGAAAAAGATGGAATCACAGACATTGAACTTATTTGCGGAGGATACCCATGCCAACCGTTCTCCGTTGCCGGGAAGCAGCGAGGCGAGGACGACGACCGCCATCTCTGGCCGGAAATGTATCGACTTATTAAAACTATCAGGCCGAGATGGGTTATTGCCGAGAATGTTGCTGGGCACATCAATATGGGCCTCGACACTGTGTTATCTGACTTGGAAGCCGAAGCCTACACCTGGTGGACGTTTGTTATTCCAGCTTGCGCCGTCGACGCCAAACATAGACGCGACCGGCTCTGGATTGTGGGCAACTCCGAACACGATGGACCACTTACCGCAACGAAGCGAGGAATCTCTGAGGCGGCAGTCGGAAACAACTCGCAAGGGCAGGAAAAAACCCGCGAACTTGAGGGGGCAGGTAGATCCCCGGGTGACGTCATTATGGGCGACTCCACTGACGACAGATCACCGGATCAATGCGGGACAGCCATCGACGCTAAACCGGAACACGCTCCCATTAGGGGCAATGGCGGAGCTGTGGCCGACACCAACAACGCGAGATTACAAGGGGGCGTATTCCGAGGCATCCCAGAAAAAACGATTCAGGTGGCTCTTACCGGATGCGGTGAAAATGTGGCCGACACCGAACGCGAGCGACAACAGGGACCGGGGAAACCTATCGAACCCAAGTATTCAGCGACGAGCGGAGAAGGGCAAGCAGCTCGGGCTGTCTCAGGTGGTGTCAAATGTGAGTGGCTCACTGAACCCGATGTGGGTCGAGTGGCTAATGGGGTTCCCGGTCGGGTGGACCGACTTAAAGCCCTCGGAAACGCAGTCGTCCCACAAATCCCCGAAATCATCGGAAGGGCAATAATGGAGGTCGAGCGATGAAAGCGCGGTTAGCCAGGCTGGAACGTGAGAACTCAATGCTTGCCAAGTCACTGGCAAAGACACGCCAGATAAACATGAAGCTGATGAAAGAGGTGAACGCTTTACGCGCCGAGGTTTATGGCAACCCCATTGATAAATTTAAAAGCAATCAGGCCATCAAGGTTATGACGAAAGACTTGTTGAGCCGTGCGTGGTGATTGGAATCAAGGCAACTGGAACGCATACGCAGCTAAAGGAAAAGATGTTGATGATATTAAAAAACGATTATCAGAAACGCCTGAGCAATATCGTGAAAACGCGAGGCTACATGCCCGCACGGTTTGGAGGCTGAAAAATGGAAACGGAATATCAACCGAGAAGAAAGTCAGGCAGGTGCGCTAACGGCAATGAGCGTGATGGAGGGGCGTTGTATCACGCAGTACCAGATCACGACCCTTGGGCAAAAGCGCTATGCGGAACGAAGCCGGGAGATCGTGGGAATGGGTGGAGTGAATATGCGGGTGAAAGCGTGACCTGCAAGCGATGCATTAAAAAACAGGAAAGGGGTGTAGGACATGACTGACGAAATGCAGGAGGTGATGGGGCTTGGCCAAGCCCATGGTAGTCTTTTAAATGATTTCACCAATCAAAAATCAGTTATTCCTTTTATTTCCAGTGAGTTATCCATGGAACTCAGCAACCCTAAACCAAAACGCGACAACATGGTTGATGCAGCCGGATATGCTGAAACGCTTGAAATGACAAAATCAGAGCGCGACAAGCGAATCGACGAAGGTGAGGAGCACTACTAATGAAGCGTGTTTATGTGGCAGGAGCATATAGCTCAGGTAATGTGATCGGCGTACTGGACAACATACGTGAAGGCATGCGCTGGTCAACAAAAGTGTTTCTTGCAGGGCATGCGCCTTTCTCGCCTTGGTTAGATTTCCATTATCAGTTAATGCTGCGTGACGGCGAAGCTTTATCTGTTCCTGATTATTACGAATATTCACTTGCTTGGTTGCGCGCATCTGATTGTGTATTTGTCACACCGGGATGGGAGGACAGCAAGGGAACAGTTGCAGAGATTCAGGAAGCAGAGCGGCTAGGCATTCCTGTTGTTTATAACATTAAGGACATTTCAGAATGAAGAAATACAACATCATCTATGCCGATCCTGCTTGGTCATTTAATAACAAAAATACAGGTGGATCTATGAAGTCGGGTGCAAGCAGTCAATACAATATCATGAGCATTGATGATATGAAGAATTTACCAGTCGAGCGGATTGCCGATGATGATTGTGTGTTGGTGATGTGGTGGGTGGCATCACAGCCGCAAGAGGCCATTGATTTGGTCAATGCGTGGGGGTTCAAGATAAAAACAATGACGGGTTTTAATTGGGTGAAGATGACCAAAAACTGGTTAATGTGGTTTGGTATGGGATTTTGGACAAGGGCTGGGTCAGAGTGCGCCCTGATTGCCGTCAAAGGAAAGCCGAAACCCGTATCACATGGCGTTAGATCGGTCATTCATGCAATGGCAGGCAGGCACAGCGAAAAGCCCGCAGAGGTACGAGATAGGATTGTTGAATTATGTGGCGACCTATCCAGGGTTGAGCTGTTCGCAAGAATGAAGGTTGACGGGTGGGATGCATGGGGTAACGAAATTGAATCAGATTTATCAATGGATGCTGCATGAACATCGCCCTTGTCAAAACACCATCAGGATCATTCATTCCTGCAACGAACCAGGACAATGAGTGGTGTGATCGCATTGGGCAAGGGGAGTTAATACACGGCAAATTCACCAAGATGCGAAATGGCGCATTTCATCGCAAGTTCATGAGTATGGTGCAGTACGTGTACCAGAATCAAGACAAGCATCAATGCTTTGAGGATTTACTTGTTGAGATAAAAATAAGAACGGGCCATTACAAAGAACACATCAGGGAATCAGGAGAGATTGTCTATGCTCCTAAATCAATCAGCTTTGCCAAGATGGATGAAATTGAGTTTTCAGACTTTTACAACAAAGCAATCAAAGCGGTTATCAATGGCGGCTTAATACAGGGCAGTGAAGCAGACATTAATCGAGCAGTTGATTATGTGGCGGTGAACTACTGATGAGAGGGTCAAAAATAACCAAGGCGGCAAAAGGTCAGATATGCATTCGCTGTGGAGCAGGTGACGCTTACGCTTGCCACTATAACGGCCCAAGGCAGATGGCATACGGAAAAGGGCGCGGCATTAAGTGCAGCGACATGGCGACAGCAGAACTATGCCACACATGCGATCAAGAATTAACAGAGGGTAGCACTGATTCTCGATGGGCGAATAAGTGGGAAAGGTCAGAGGAGTTTTTGCACTGGGTCATGATGACCAATATTCGGAGGTACGAAAGAGGGGTGTTGAAGGCATGAGACGCGCTGCACGCATAGACGAGAATCAGCCTGGGATTGTTGATGACTTACGCAAGATGGGTTGTACGGTTCAGCCATTACATTTAGTTGGTGGCGGTGTTCCTGACTTGTTGGTTGGTGCGGGCGGTATAAATTATCTCTTTGAAGTTAAAAACCCAAACAAGCCTAAATCAGATCAAAAACTCACACCCGATCAAGTTGAGTGGCATGGGGCATGGCGTGGACAGAAAGAGGTTATTAGGACAGCACAGGATGCAATGGATTTCATAGCGAGGTGTAAATGAAATACGCAAACATGAGAAAAGAGGCACTTAATAACCTTGATCTAAGAACCCTGAAAAACGACTTATGGGCAATTGATAAGAAAAGGGCCAGCAATCGCAACTGGCAAATAGGCAGGCGTTTAGCGGGTGAGACATTAATCATTGAGGCTGAATTAAGACGCCGGGGCAATCCACTACTACCCGAGGAAGTGTTTAGATGAGACGCAGAGAACAAAACAAAGCCCTACACAAGCGCCTCGAGGCGTGGGGCGATAGAGAGGCAAGGCCCGTGCGCGGCCTGGGTTATCGATCACAAACAACCGAGGCGGAAATGATGGAAATGGGCCAGGTATGCAGGAGCGGCAATGCTGCTGTTGCCATAGTGCCTGAGTTCACGATAGATAAGAAGGTTGCAGAGGTTGAGGCAGGCATACAGGCCATGAATGTTTCAGAGTGGAAAATGGCGATTGAATCAAAATATTTACATCGCCACCGGGGGCAGGAAATACAAAAATATTGCGGCCAATCAAAGAAGCAATTTTATATCAATCTCAAGAATGCAGAAGCGTTTATGTGCGGTTGGTTGGGGTATCAGTGGGAGGATTAAATAAATATGGAAATCCTATTGTTTTGTGTACACGTATTTGCTATATAAATATCTATAGTGGGGATTATGACCCCGACACAAGCCCGGATCCAAAAGGTTGCCGGGTTTTTTATTGGGCGGCGATTATGTTTAACGATGATTGGAAACCAAGCAAACACCCAGCCAGAGACTTAATCACAGCAATACTGGTTGTTGTTGTGTTTGGTCTGGTGATGGGATTGATCGGTGCAATGCTTGGCGCGGTCCACTAATCAAGCGATAGCTTGTCATTCAGGATCGACCCAATTCTTGACCCTGTTTGCCAGTGATTAAGCTGAACAACCGGATCATTAACCCCTGATTCCTGCAAGTGCAGCGTTATGGTTTTGGCAACAATCATTTTCTGACTGAATGGGATTGCAAAGAATTTAGGCCCAACCGTCACATCAGGCGCAACCGATATATCTGGCCTGGTCCGTAAGACATCAGCCGTGATCAACCTGTCAATCTGAGTAAGCATTGTCTTGCCAGTAGTCTCATCGGCAAATGACATTGAGCTAATAAGCAACAGGATCGCAAATAAGTATTTCATGATAGACCCTCCCTGTAATGATTGGAGCATAGACCATGCCCATGCGCCCAGGCAAGCCATGCAATTACCCAGGATGCCCTGAAGTCGTGCATGACACGTACTGTGATACGCATAGAAAGCAGAAAAGGCGCTATGCAAGCCGTAACAGGGAAAGCTCTACAGCACGCGGATATGGCTACAGATGGCAGCAGGTAAGGCTTAACTACTTACGTAGACACCCGCTTTGCATACTGTGTGAGGAAGAGGGTAAGGCGACAGCGGCCAATGTTGTTGATCACATCAAGCCACACAAAGGCAATACATCTTTGATGTGGGATGAAGGTAACTTTCAACCGCTGTGCAAGCATCACCACGATGTTAAGACAGCAACAGAAGATGGTGGGTTTGGGCGATGAGCATTGAGGGAGATATTGATCGCATCTTAAATGCTAAATCCGGTAATAAAGAGATAGCGTTATTCTACTTTCCTCATGATGGCGTGTGGCGTGTAGATGCTGGAAATAGAAGCGCGTTCGTAATGCTTGGCGAGGTAGAGGGTGAATTATCAGTAGAGGCTGATTCGCTACAGGGAGCGATTAAATTAATGCTCAAGGAAGTAACCCAAACCAACACAGAAGGTAAGGGGGGATCAAAAGTCTAGGCAATGTGCCATATAGACCGCCGCCCTCCCCATTATTTTACACATGCAATTGACGATTTTAAGGAGGGCGCATGGCTAGAGCAAGAAAACCTGATAATGTGCATCTCTTGCAAGGTACACACCAGCCGTGCAGACACGGCAACCCGGACGAAAAGCCCAAGGTAGAAATTAAAATACCGTCACCGCCTGAATCCTTATCAGGCGTAGCGCACGCAGAATGGCTCCGCATTTGTGACGTACTGAAAAACTCAGGCATTCTCAGTGATGCTGATATTGGCGTGATGGCGATCTATTGTGAGCTATATGCTCAATTTCAGACCGACCCGGTAGAGTTTCCAGCAGCTAAATATACTCAGTTAAGACTCTGCATGGTTGAGCTTGGCATGACCCCGGCAGCACGCAGCAAGATCACGGTAGGTGGAGGCAAGAAAGAGAACACCTTTGCTGATGTATGACGTATTCAGAAAGGGCCGTCAGATACGCCGATAGTGTTATTGCGGGAGAAACCCCGGCTTGTAAATTTGTAATACAGGCGTGCGAGCGGTTTATTAGTGATCTGAAAAGAGATGACATATATCTAAACCAGGATGAAGCAGAGCGGTGGTGTAGGTTTCTTGAGAAGCTACCCCATGTTAAAGGCAAGTGGGCAGCAACAAAACAAACGCTCATCCTGTCTGATTGGCAGATATTCTGCACGGTCAATATCTACGGTTGGTATTTTACCGCAACAAACAGGCGGCGATTTCGTGACATTTACATCGAGGTACCCCGCAAGAATGGAAAAACATTCTGGATTGCGGGGCTTGGCCTTGGTCACTTGTGTATTGATGGTGAGTTTGGTGCTGAGATTTATTGCGGTGCAACCTCTGAAAAACAAGCCTTTGAGGTATTCAGGCCAGCCAAGCAAATATGCGAGAGAACGCCTGACCTGCGCGAGCATTACGGCCTGGATGTTAATGCAAAGAACCTGAACATCCTTGAGACGGGTTCGCGGTTTGAGCCTGTCATCGGCAAACCGGGTGACGGCGCAAGCCCTTCATGTGGCATTGCTGATGAGTTCCACGAACACCCTGACTCAGACCAGGTTGATACATTTACAACCGGGATGGGGGCGCGTGATAACCCTGTCATGCTTCACATTACAACAGCAGGCTCTGACATGGGCGGGCCTTGTTATGCAAAGCGTGATGAGGTCAAAAAGGTACTTGATGGCTCTGTCGTTGATGACACCATTTTTGGAATCATCTACACGATAGACGAAGATGATCAATGGGATACGGTTGAGGCGCAGCAAAAAGCTAATCCCAACTATGGCATTTCTGTTGATGGCGTGTTTCTAAAGGCACAGCTTGACGCAGCCAAGCGCTCTGCCATCAAGCAGGCGGCATACAAAACCAAGCATCTCAATGTATGGGTAGGTGCTAAAGCGGCATGGATGAACATGCTTGCCTACCAGGTATGCCGTAAAGATATCAGCATTGAACAATATAAGGGTCAGCGTTGTTATGTTGGCATTGATTTAGCGTCCAAGATAGACGTTGCATCAATGGTTGCATACTTCCCTGATTCCGGCGCGGTGTTTGCGAAACACTATCTACCTGAAGAACGCATACTTGATGGCGGCAATACGCGATACAAGGCATGGCACGCTGACGGTTGGATCGAAGCAACACCCGGTAATGTGATTGATTATTCATACATTGAGGATGATTTGATCGCATTTAAGTCTGATTTTGAAGTGATTGAGGTCGCTTATGACCCATTCCAGGCGACCCAATTTAGCGTAAGAATGCAAGAACAGGGCTTTCCAATGATTGAAGTGGGGGCAACTGTTAAAAACTTTTCCGAACCGATGAAAGAGCTTGAGGCTTTGGTGTTGAAAAAATCCATCAAGTTCAGCTTGGATCCGGTCTTAATGTGGATGTTCGGCAATGTCGTTGCCAAGCTCGACAAGAAAGACAACATATTTCCCGATAAAGAGAAACCCGAAAACAAGATTGATGGCGTTGTTGCGATCATAATGGCAATCAGTAGGGCCATTGTACATCGTGAAACAGGCACGCTTGATGACTTCTTAGCCAACCCGGTCAGTATATGAACCTATTTTCACCGATATTGCGATTGTTCGGCCTTGGGGCATTCACGAACACCGACACAGGCGCGCAGTACGGTTCCAGCGCAAAGATCACGACTGACTCAGGTATCTCAGTCAATGATGAACGTGCCATGCAGGTTTCTGCTGTTTGGGCGTGCGTTCAATATATTACTAATTCGGTTTGTTCGTTGCCGCTTGGTTTCTATCGCAAGGGCGCTGATGGTGGCCGGGTAGAAGTTGAAAATCACGCACTAAACAATCTATTCCATAACAGCCCTAACAGCCTCATGAAGCCTCGAGACTTCAGAAAGGCGATGACTATGCAGATGGCTTTATGGTCCAACGCATACGCCGAGATCGTTTATTCAGGATCACGGCCAGTGTCATTGTTGCCGCTACGCGCTGGACGTATGACACCATTTATCACTGATGATGGCGAACTCACATACCACTATCACACTGAAAAAGGTGTCAGGGTTTACGCGAAGAAATCTATTTTACATCTAAAGGGTTTTGGCTCTGATGGGATAGTTGGCCTGGAGCGCAACAATTATGCACGTGAAACATTCGGGCTGTCTGTTTCTGCTGACACATACGCAGCAAAACAGTTTGCAAACGGTGGCAGGTCAGGCGGTGGCTATCTCAAGTTTGATCAGTTCTTATCGGATGAACAGCGCAAGCAGGCCCGTGAGTTGTATTCTGGCATGTCTGAAACAGCTTACAACACTAACAAGCTATGGATTCTGGAAGGCGGGGCAGGGTATGAGCAAGACACCCTGAACCCTGACACCATGCAGATGATTGAAACGCGCAAGATGCAGCTTGGTGAGATTGCCCGTTTCTTTGGTGTTCCAGAGGTTTTGATTGGTTCGGGTGGATCTACAAGCGCATGGCCTGCATCGTTTGAGCAGCAATTGCTGTCGTTCCTGACCTTCACCCTCCAGGACTACATTGACGAGTGGGAGCATGGCATTTCACATGCACTATTAACCCCGCTCGAAAGACGCAGGATCGTCGTTGATCACGATGTCACCAATTTCATCAAGATGGATAGTCAAGCAAAGGCCAACATTCAATCAACCTGGGTGCAAAATGGACTCAAGACGCGCAACGAAATCCGAAAGATAAACAATGATCCGCCTGTTGATGGCGGTGATGATCTGACTGTTCAGGTGAATCTAACGCCTGTAACAGACTTGGAGAATGTAAATGATTCACAAAATTCACAATCCACTGGAAACATGCCACCTCAAGTTCAGCAATGATGAGAGGGGCGAGTTTGAGGGCTATGCATCAGTATTTAACGGCGTTGACGCTGTGAATGACACGATCCTTCCTGGTGCATTTACTAAATCGCTCGATGGTAAGCGAGGCCCCGCAATGTTTGTCAACCATAAGAGCCATGAGGTCCCGGTTGGTGATTGGGTTGAGTTGAAAGAGGACGAGCACGGGTTATACGTTAAAGGAAAGATCGACCTCAATCACAAGGATGGCCCAACGGTTTACTCAGCCCTAAAACGCGGGGCAATGGACGCAATGTCAATCGGCTTCAGAATACCTGCTGGTGGTTCCGAAGAAAAAGAAGATGGAACCCGCGAGATCAAGGAAATTGATCTTGTGGAGGTCAGCGTTGTCAGTTTCCCGGCAGATGATGCGGCCCGCATATCAGTGGTTAAGCATGAAGTTGAAGAAATTAAAAGTTTAAAAGACGCGGAAATATTCCTGAGAGATTCAGGCTATTCCAAGTCGGCGGCGACTGCCTTTGTGAGCCGCATCAAAGACCTGATGCAGAGTGATTCTGTTGATGATGTTAATGATGAAATTACAAAGCATGACGTAACCGATGATGTGGTTGCAATCATACGCAACTTACAGGTTTAAATTTAACGCAATGCCGTGAGGCATCGCTATCCGAAACGGAGTACTTATTATGAGTGATATGGCAAAAGAAGTCCTTGATCTGAAAAAGGTTGAGGAGGCAATGGTTGAGAAGCATAACGAGCTTCTTGGCACAATCGAAAAGGCAAACGAGGAAGCTAAAAATGCTGGCTCTGTTGCCAATGAAACAAAATCGGCAATTGATGGCATTTCAGGCCAACTGAATGACATTGGTGATCGCCTGCATGAAATGGAGCAGAAGGGCGCACACGGCGAATCAACAGATGAAGCCTATGACATCGGCGCTGAGTTTGTGAAGTCTGAGCAGTTCCAGGCATTTGCAGAAGGTCGCCAGAACGGCGCACGCATGGAAGTGAAAACAGCCATTGTCAATGCCACAGGCCAGAACCAGCCTCTTGTTGATTCTGACCGCCTGGGCGGTATCAATGCAACGCCTAACCGCGTGCTGTCTATTCGTGACATCATTCCCACAAGCCAAACAGACAGCAACCTGATCGAGTTTGTGCGTGAGAATGTGTTTACAAACAGCGCAGGCCCACAGTACAGCTCACCGAGCTATGAAAACGTGGCTAAAGCTGAGTCAGGCATTACGTTCACCCTGGTTAATGAGCCTGTTCAGACGCTGGCGCACTTCCTGCCCGCCTCCAAGCAGGTTATTGCTGATTCTGCACAGTTGCAGTCATATATCTCAGGCCGCTTAATGTATGGCTTGAAGCTGTATGAAGAAGCGCAGCTTCTGAGCGGTTCAGCCGCAAGCGGTCAGCTTAATGGCTTGATCACTCAGGCAACAACCTACACAGCCGCATCACCAGCGCTGACCAATGAGCTTGACATTATTCGTGATGCAATCAAACAGGCTCATCAGTCAGAGTACATGCCTGATGCAATCGTGTTGAATCCGTCAGATTGGTATGACATTGAAGTTCGCAAGGTCGGATCATCTGATGATCGTTATGTTGTGGGTAATCCGCGCAGCATGATGGGGCCAACGCTTTGGGGTCTGCCTGTTGTTGTGACAAACAGCATCACAGCCGGGACCTTCCTGCTTGGTTCATTCGGTATGGGCGCTGAAATCAAGGATCGCATGAACGCAACAGTGGAAGTGTCACGCGAGCACAGCGACAACTTCACCAAGAACATGGTTACTATCTTGGCCGAAGAACGTATCGCTCTGTGTGTTTACCGCACTGAAGCATTCATCACGGGCTCACTGTAATAGTGAAATAAGGATGGCCGGGGGCAACCCCGGTCAATCTTTTCTATGAAAGTAAAAGTTAAAGGCAATCCCATCACACCATACGGATCATTTTCAGATGGTCAGGTGTTGAGTGATGACAAGTTTTCGCGTGAGTTCTTATCTCATCTTGTGAATGATGCAGGCGCAGCCGATCTGATTGAATATGAGACGAAGGTTGTTGAGGATTACGAACCTGTAAAAAAGCCCCAATCTTCACGGTCATCGCAACCGGGCAAAGCCTCACAGAAAAAGACGCGAGTTACGCGCAAGAGAAAAGCCAAGTCATAGTCGTCAATGATGCATGGCGCGTAGTACATGATGCACCTTATCACTATGCCTGTGACGCAAAGTGGTGGGATCTGTATTACCAAGAAGTAAAAGCGGGGTTTCAGGGTCAATCATTCACGATAGATGATGATGATCGGCCTGATGTAAACCCTAAATCAGAATATGACCTGGTTCGCCTCAAGTCGAAGCACGGTGAAGGGTTAAGTAAAGAATTTATCCACTACGGATTACCCCGTGGCGGAAACTCGGGCTATCAGGCAGTAAATCTGGCCTATCAACTTGGTGCAAAAACAATCTTGCTGCTTGGGTTTGACATGCACGGGACTCACTATTTTGGGAAGCATCCCGATGGCTTAGTGCAAGGCAGTCCATTTCAGAAGTTTATCGAGTCATTTAAGACGATCCGGGGCGTTGAGATTATCAACTGTTCACCTGGTTCGGCGTTGACGTGTTTTCCAAACATGAGGATTCAGGATGTCATCTAGCGCACAGCAAGCAGAAATCAACAAATATGAAAACGTGTATCAGCATCCAAATTACAAGATGGGGGATGCGCGGTTTCAATGTGCCCGTGACAATCTGACAGACTCCCCGTTTCGAGGCTCTTACCTCGATGTGGGTTGTGGCCGGGGTGAAATGCTCACCCTTGCCAAGAGCCTTGGATTCAAAAAGGTCAAGGGCGTTGAAGTTGTTTCCTATTTGATCGGCGGTGACGTGGTTCAGGGTAAAGCGTGGGATCTACCATTTGACGATGATGCCGTTGAGGTTGTCTCGTTATTTGATGTGATTGAGCACCTACTTTACGAAGATATGATCCCAACGCTCAATGAATTAAAGCGTGTTGCATCAAAACAGGTTGTCTTGACCGCTGCAAACTACTCATCAAAGTCACTTGGCCAAGAGTTGCACGTCAACCGCTTACCTTATGAGGTATGGGATGAAGTGATCAAATCGGCGTTTGATGGATGTGCTGTTGAATGGCTACCAAGAGCGCACGGCACAAACTCTGAAACATGGGTGATCACACTTTGAGAGTTGCCTTCTTTGCCTCCCCTGGCAAAGCCCATCACTCACGATGGGGCGCGGCATTCCTAAAAGGACTCAGCAAGCACGGCATATACGCCAGCCTCCAGCACGTCAACGATGACATTGAGTGTGATGTGGCGGTTATGTGGAGCCACAAACATCAGGCGATTATCGAAAGACAGAAAACGCGTGGCGGAGATTACCTGGTAATGGAAGCGGGGTATTTTGGCGACCGTCTTGGCTTTGCCTCGATAGGCTGGAATGGCTTGAATGGGCGTGCTGATTTTAAGAACCAAGACATGCCCGGTGATAGATGGGAAAAGCACGGCGTTGATATTAAGCCTTGGCATAACGGCGAATACATACTTGTTGCGGGTCAGGTGCAGGGGGATGCAGCGGTGTCAGGTGTAAACCTAAAGGCACGCTATAACGAGATTGTGAACGAACTCAAAACAATCACCACACGGCCCATACGGTTCAGGCCGCATCCATACGGATCACCCATCCCCGGCGGCGTAGAAGTATCGCACTCATCACTTGATGCAGACTTGGCAGGTGCTAAATGCCTTGTCGCACTAAACAGTAACACGACTGTTGATGCGGCGATATCTGGAACACCTGTCGTTGCACTTGATGAAGGGTCGATGGCATGGCCTGTATCCGCGCATGAGCTTGAAGGTGTGTTGATACCGAGGCGACCCGATAGGCAGCAATGGTTAAACAATCTGGCGTACTGCCAGTGGACAGAGAAAGAGATCCGAGCTGGCGAGGCTTGGGAACACTTGAGGACATAGAAAATGGCACAAGGCACACTCACATTATTTGAAGAATTTGCCAAGAATATTGGTGATGGTTCTCATGACTTTGATGCTGATTCATTTAAGGTCATGCTTATCAGTAATACAACTGTGCCAACAGCGGCACTGGCAACCCCGGACTCTGCCGACTTCACAGAGGTCAGCGGCACGGGTTATACGGCAGGCGGTGAAGCGCTTACATCCCCAACGTATACAGAGGCGGCAGGCGTTGCAACGTTTGACGATGGCGCGGCCTCAGTGACTTGGACGCAGAACGGCGCAGGCCCAACCAATATTTATTATGCAATTGTGTACAACACAACGCACGCAGGCACTAATGATGCCATTGGGTTTATCGACATGACCGCTGATGGTGGCACTACGCCGATCAGTTTGCAGTCAGGCGATATTACGATCACTTGGGGCGGCTCTGGAATCTTCACTGTTACAGTATCTTGACGGAGTGCATTATAAATGAAACTTAAAGATGAAATTACTAGCGATCCTTTAGCCATTGGGTATGCAGGCATGACAGACCAACAGGTTGCGGATTCGCTTAATACTGCAAGCCGCACAAGGCTTAATCCATTGAGTCGAAACGATGCAATACGCTGGCTTGCCAGACATGACGGTGTAGACAAATTAGAGAAAGCGGCATCAACCGGCTCACAAACAAGTCGAAGCATTGCAAAGGCTGTGCTTTTACTCATACAGAGCGAGACTACCCTGGACGTTGCTGACGAAGAAATCATGGGCATGATTGACCAGCTTGTCACCGGCAACGTGTTTACAAGTGCCGAAAAGGGCGACCTGGTGATGCTGGCGACCGAAACAATCTCACGCGCTCAAGAGATTGGCTTAGGCCGAGTTAATGAAGGTGATATAGCATCAGCGAGGGCATCATAACATGGCTACTACCACAGTAAATTTTGGCACTAACACGGCTGCAACTATCACTCTTAACTCATTGGGTGACGGTTCTTGGCGAGAATCCACAGCCGTGGATAACGGCACTGTTAAAGCTATCTGGATGGAAGTATTTGTAACCATCCTTACGACAACAACAGCGGGTAGTGATGCAACGGTTGATGTGTATCTTTCTCGCTCACTGGATGGCGGCACGGATTACACTGGTGGCATTGCGGGTACAGGTGATGCAGGTTGGACGCCTGTAGGTAATCAGGAAGAACAATTAGAGCTTATCGGTTCTATGCCTGTTGATGCCTCGGAAACTACAGCCCGTACTTATAAATGGGGCACAGTGGTTCATGATATACCCGAGGATTTTTGTTTCGTTGTGGAAAACAACACAGGCGCAGCTTTAGGCGCTACTACGTGTGCGCTTGAATACCGCTTGCACAAGTTTGATTCTGCATAAGGATTAGCCTTGTCTTTTCCATACAAAGTAAGGCGCACCCGTAAGCCTGATAGCATTAGCGGTTTACGCATAAACCCCCGGTTTGCTAAACAGGGTATTGCGGTATACATGCCCGGATCAACTAAGAATCTGGGCAATTCTAACCTTGGCGACATTACCGAAGATAAGGTAATCACAACAACGTCCAAGCATGGAAAGACGTGGCAGTATAGCGGATCGAACTTCGGTAATATGCTGGTGCTGCCTTCGTATACACCGGAAACCGCAACGGCGGTAATGGTTGTTGAGGGCGAACACAAAAATAATAGTTTATTCGGGTCATCTGGAAACGGAATCAGGGAAGCCACGGGGCAATGGGAGTTAAGAGCCGGATCAAATGCTCGCTGCACAACCACAAAGGGAATTGTATCCGGTGAGGCTGTATTTGCTAAAGGCAAAGCGAATAACTACCTGTTATGTACACCTCGGGAAACTGTAACAGGCACCGGGGCTTATGGCGACTGGGGCGGGATTATTGGATTTGGTGATAAGGCAGGCCATCAGATTGCACTTATCGTACTTTGGACAGGTGACTTACCATCACGCGCCGAAGCCGAATATCTAGTTAGGCACCCGTGGGAAATATTCTCGCCAGAAGTTGATTATCTACCAATAAGTTTTACCGAAGCAGCAGAAGAACTTGCCCATATACCTTATAAGGTAACGCGAACCACTAAGCCTGATCATCCGGTAGGTATTGATTGGAGTAACCCGCTAGCAAAAGGTTTACTTCATCAGGATCTATTTACTTCAAACCGGGCAGACGTATCAAACATCTCACCGACTTATATTGGAGCTGGCGCAGCCAAGACCATTACACGGGATGGACGATCTTATGACTTTGACGGGACGGGTGACGGGCAGATGTCCTTTGGGGATGTATCCGTAACTGATGGCTCGTTTGGTATCACGATAGAGGTTATTGCAGAATTAGACAGCCTAGCTGCGGAGCAGAAAGTCTTAGCTGAATGGGGTACTTCGGCAGCAGGGCAGAGCTTCCTTTTTTCTTTTAAGTCGGACGGGGGTGTACAACTTGCCTACCACAACACAACGGATGGCTATATTATCGCCTCAACAGGCGCAAGTGTAGTTTCCACGGGGAACAGATGCCATATTCTTTTTAGTGGTATAGGCTCGTCATGGCGTTGTTGGGTTGACGGGGTTGAGCATAACGTAACCGGAGACTCTGCCCCGTCACAGGGATTAAAGGCTGTCACAACGGCTCTGAGGTATGGTCGCGACGAATCAGGGACAAATAATTTCAATGGTAGATTATCGTTAATTAGGTTTTACGACGATACGCACACGTTTACACAGAATGAAGCTAGCGCGTTATATCAAAATCCCTACCAACTCCTAAAACCAAGAACACAATATATACCCGTAGGCGCGGCGACGAGCGGGTCAGCCATACTTGCCACAACAGGCGCAATATCCACGACCAGTATTGACGCGGCTATCAAGGTCAGCCCGAATATTACCGCGACAACTGTAGCGCTATCCGTTGCAGGCATGGGCGCTACAGTCAAAGTTAGCCCGAATATTACCGCGACAACCGGGGCCATCACTATAACTGGCGCTGATGCGGCGATTAAGGTCAGCCCGAATATCACGGCAACGAATGGCGCGGTTGTCCTGACCGGCATTGATACCACGATCCAGCGCGGCGTGAATGTAGCAGTCACAACGGGCGAGCTATCTATATCGGCGCTCGATACCGCAATAAAGATCAGCCCGAACATTGTCGCGACAACCGGATCAATCACGCTGGCGGGTATTGAGGCGGCTGTCCGGCAAGGTCAGAACATCACAGCCACAACGGGCGCGATGATGATCGGTGGCGTTGATACAGCCATCAAAACAGATATATCCATGACCGCCACAACCGGCGCGGTCACAATTACAGGCATTCAGTCGACCATCCTGCAAGGCGGTCAATTATTCCAAACTGGCCGCAATCGCGGAGCAAAGAGTTATAACCGACCAGGTGTGCAAAGTCATTCCCGGTCAGGTGTAAGGTCGTATACGAGGCGCAACTAAATGAGTTATACCCGAACAGTCGATCCAACCGTTGAGCCTGTCACGCTTGCAGAAGCAAAGGCGCATCTCAATGTGACAGATAGCACGGATGATACGTTGATTGGCGCATTGATACAGGCTGCGCGTGAACATGCTGAGATATTCACAGCCAGGGCATTCGTTGCACAGACCTGGAAGCTCTTAATGGATGACTTTCCAGAGTGGGAGTTGCGACTATCTAAGCCGCCGCTGATCTCAGTGGTGTCGGTGAAATACTACGACACAGACAACACGCAGCAAACACTGGTCGAGGGCGTTGACTTTACGGTTGATAAAAACTCAGAGCCGGGGTGGATTGTGCCAGGCTCGAGCGGTTGGCCAGGTGTTTATTCTGATGGGATCAATGGTGTCGAGGTTGTCTATACGGCAGGCTATGAGGATTCAGGCGCATCGCCTACCGTCTTGGCCGATAAAGTGCCTCAAAGTATTAAGCAGGCTATCTTGCTGCAAGTGGGGCATCTATACGAACACCGTGAGGCGGTTTCTGACTTCCAAGTTCACGATGTGCCCATGGCATATAAGTCATTGCTGCACGTTTATAGAATGCTAAATCTATGAGGGCTGGCAAGCTACGCCATCAGATTGTCATTGAGCAATCAACCGAGGCGCGCAACAGTGTCGGGGAGGTCACGGCATCCTGGGCAACATTCGCCACGGTTCGTGCATCAGTTGAGCCTATGCAGGGCCGCGAGTCTTTTGTGGCCAGTCAGGATCTCGCAGAGCGTACAGTCAGGTTCAGGATTCGATACCTGGCAGGTATTACCCCGAAAATGCGGGTCAGTTATGACTCTCGCACCTTCGATATTCAGTCTGTTGTAAACCGCGAGGAGCGCAACAGGGAAACGCACATCCTATGCCGTGAGGTTATCTGATGACTATCACGGTCGAGGGCATGAAAGAGATACAACGGGCGCTCAAAGGGCTTGAGGATAAAGTACAAACAAGGGTCATCAAGTCAGGGCTCAGAGCTGGCGGCCGCGAGGTTGTCAAGGCGGCGCGCCGCAAGTTACCGAGTGAATACGGCACGCTGAAAAGGAGCTTGGGCACAAAGATACTGAGGCCGTCAGGTGGGGGTGTTGGTCTACTGGTTGGGGCCAGGACAACGGCAACCACGAAGAAAGGCAAGCGAAAGCGGCCTAAGAATGATGGTTTCTATGCCCATATTGTCGAGTTTGGAACACTTGGGTCACGCACCGAGTCGCTTTCACCGGAAACATCGCGCAAAAGCAGCTGGTCGCGCAAGGATAGAGACAAAGATCAAAAGCGCAGAGGCACGCCAACCGGGTTGAAAGCTCGGCCTTTCTTACGGCCTGCATTCAAAGAGAGCCAGCAGAAGATCGTCGATGCGTTTGTCAAACAGGTCGGCCGTGAAGTTGAGCGACAGATAGCGAAGGCCAGAAAATAATGTCAATTCAATCAGACTTATATGCGCACATATCAAGTGATGCAGGGTTGACCGCGCTTGTATCAGATCGCGTTTACCCGGTGAAAGCTCCACAAGAGCCATCATATCCCCTGGTCAGCTATTCCATGATCTCGGGGCAACCACAAAACACGCTGGACGGCACAGGCTCACTGAATAACAGCCTGTTTCAGTTCGATGTATATGCCGACACTTATGCCGAGGCGCTGAGTGTTGCTGATGCATTAGAGGCCGCGATGGCCGTTGCATCATTTACCAATTCAATGCAGAGCCGCATTGATGCAGATTTTGAAACAAGCGTAGAGCAATACAGAATTATTCTCGATTTTTCGATTTGGCATTTGTAGCCATCACCCACGCCGTGAGGCGTTAATTAAACACGCCGTGAGGCGTTAATTTCCCAAGCAGGAGTAAGAACCATGTCAAGTAATGCACTTGTCTCGCAGGGTATGACTATCGCAATCGGTGATGGTGCAAGCCCGGAAGTATTCACCACGATCACCGATGTGACTGATATTGCTGGCCCTGATGGCAGCGCATCAGAAATCGACACAACCGACCTTTCAAGCACCGCACGCGAGTATCGCCTGGGCCTGACGGATAACGGCAATGTCACATTGACGGTCAATTTCAAACCACAAGATACGCAACACGCTCTATTGCGAACCAAAAGCATCTCGGGCGCGGAAACGAATTTTCGTATCACGTTTACTGACTCACCGGCAACAACCTGGACATTTGCGGCATTTGTGAAAGGCGTACCTATCAGCAACAGCGTTGATGGCGTTACAACAGCCAGTATCACATTGCGTGTCACAGGCGCAGTCACCGAGGCATGAGTTTAGCTGACAAGATCGCAGGCGCGACAGACCTGCACACAAAGACCATCGAGGTTCCAGAGTGGGATGTAACGCTGGTTTTGCGTGAAATGTCAGGGCGAGTGCGTGCCGAATTTGAGGGGCGTGTCGCAGAGCTGAATGAAAGCGGTGATCCGGTGGATACGGTCAGGATGCTTGCGTTGCTGGTTGTTCGTTGCGCGCATGATGAGGATGGTTCAAAAGTTTTTTCTGATGAACACATCGACATGCTTTTGCGAAAAAGCCTATCCGTGCTGAAACGTATTGCCGATGAGGCGCTTGCACTCAGTGCAATGACTGAGGGTGATATTGAGGAGCTGGCGGGAAACTAAAAGCCCGGCCAGAGCGGCGGTTTTATTTCCGTCTTGCTCTGGCTTTGGGCATGACAGTTCAGCAGCTCTTGAAGAATGTCAGCGCGTCAGAAATTTCTGAATGGATGGCATTCGACTCTATTGATCCTATTGGCGCAGAACGCGGTGACTTACGGGCGGGAATTATCGCGTCAACAGTTGCTAACACGTCAGGCGGCAAGAAAGACGGTGACGCATTTAAGCCAGCCGATTTCATGCCGTATCTGGAAAAACCAAAAGACGACCCTGTAGCCAAGTTCCGGGCGAGCTTGGCGCACTTAGTAAAGGCTGAATAATGGCTACTCTTGCAGCAATCACAGTCGCAATCAGAGCAAACGCAACGAAGTTCACAAGCGCGCTCAAAAAGTCGCGTAGGCAGTTAAGGAAATTCGCCGCGTCCACAAAAAAGGCATCTAAGTTAGTTGGCAGCCTGTTCAAAAAGGTATCAGCGACCGCGCTCATTGGCGGGGGTATCTTTGCCGTCATCACAAAACAGTCGCTATCCGCAATCGACAACCTTGGGAAACTCTCGACCAGGTTGGGGCTATCTACTAAGGCGCTCTCAGAGTATCGACTGGTTGCAGAAAAGGCTGGCATCTCATTCCAAAACCTGACACTCGGATTCCAGCGTATGACGCGCCGGGTCGCAGAGGCGGCGGTTGGCCTTGGTGAAGCTCGGGGGGCAATCGAGGAGCTTGGCCTAGATGCACGCGAATTGTCTCGCCTGTCGCCAGATCAGCAGTTTGAGGCGATTGCCGATGCGATCCAAGGTGTTTCATCCCAAAGCGATAAACTGCGTATTGCGTTTAAACTGTTTGATTCTGAGGGTGTCGCTGTATTGCAAACCATGCAGCGCGGTGCAGCAGGTATCCGCGCCGTCAGGGATGAAGCCGTTGAGCTTGGTTTATCATTATCTAATACGGCTGTTCGCGGCGTAGAGCGTGCGAATGATGCCTTCACTTCACTCGGGTCGTTGTTTATCGGGTTGCGAGATCAAGTTACTTCTCAGCTTGCCCCTGCATTTGAAACGCTCACAGCAAAACTCAAAGACACAATCCTTGAATCTGCAAAATCACAGGGCGGCATAGGAAAGCTTGCCGAGACAATTGCCAAGGGTATTCTGACAACATTCAAATCAATGGTCGATGGGATTATTGTTGCAAGCGCAACCATCGATAAAATTCTTGTTAAGATTGGGCTCACACAAGAGCAAAATCTTGATAATCTCGAGCTGCAGCTTGAGAGAAACAAACGCCGCATCCAGGAATTAAGCAGGATTTCAAGACAGGCTCAGGTCGATCCCGAGTCGCTTGCTGGCTCCAATCAGGTTCTACGCAGCTTAGGGGTAGATCGTTTTGTTCAAGCCCAGGAAAAGGCAGCGGCACAGCTTGCACAAAAGAATGAGAAACTACTTACTCAGATAAACGCAATCAAAGACGGCCTGCAGAATGGCGCTGGCGATAGTGTTGGCGCTCTACAGGTCTTATCAAACACGCTGCAGGAAATGAGCGACAGCATTGGCGGCTCATCTAATGCAATTGCAGAATTTAAGCAGGGCGCATCCGGCCTGCCTCCAATCCTAAACCAGACCGCATCAGAACTAGACGAATACAACAAGGTTCTCGATGAGGGCACGGCGTTAATGGACTCACTACGCACGCCGCTCGAGATATATGAGGATGGCTTACTCACCATCGAAAGTCTTTACAACGACCTGGCCATTGACCTCGAGACATATAACCGCGCTATTGCCGCCAATAAAAAGCAGCTTGATGATGCCCTGGATAAAGACAAGATCGATGAGGCAAAAAGCGCCGCCGAGGAGCTTGGCTTAACATTCTCAAGCGCGTTTGAGGATGCTGTTGTTGGGGGCAAGAAATTCTCAGAGGTATTGAAAGGCCTGGCATCTGACATACAGCGTATCGTGCTAAGAAAGACGGTAACCGAGCCGCTTGCCAATAGTTTCACCGGGTTGTTTGAGAATTTTAATTTAGGAAATCTCTTTAATTTCGGTGGCGCACGCGCAAGCGGTGGGCCTGTCTCAGCAGGTAGCGGCTACCTTGTGGGCGAAAACGGGCCAGAGTTCTTTGCGCCCGGTCAGAACGGAACAATCATCCCGAATAATCAATTACGGTCAGGCGCGGCCACGGTTAATAACTATTTCACCGTGTCTGGTCAAACTGATCAGAGATCACAACAGCAGATCGCGCAACAGGCATACATGGGCACGACCCGCGCATTCAAGAGAAACGGCTGATGGCATTCCTAGAGACACCGCGATTCCCAGAAGATATAAGCGAAGGCGCAACGGTTGGCCCTTCTTTTCAGACCAGCATCACAGTCAATGACGGCGGCTATGAACAGCGCAATAGTCGGTGGCAAGATTCCCTGCATGAGTTCGATGTGGGGCATGGCGTAAAAACACAGGCCCAGCTCGATGTGTTGAAATCGTTTTTTATCAACACACAAGGCATGAGGACAGCATTCAGGTTTAAAGACTGGTCAGATTACGATGTCAGCACATCAGAAAGTGACATGACCTATGATGTTGGCGGTGCTTTCCAGCTTGGCAAAGTCTATACAACCGGCGCTCTCACTAAAACAAGAGCCCTGACAAAGATCGTCGATTCAGGATACACCATTTACCGTGACGCGGTGCTGCAGACGGAAGGCGCGGGGGCTGGTGAATACGCGATAGATACGACTACAGGGATCGTCACATTCCAGCCTGATACAACAGGGGCCATCTCAGGCGTGACGCAGGCCAACCCCGGCGTTGTAACGGCGACAGGTCACGGGCGCACCACGGGCGATGAGTTGGAATTTACCAGCGTAGGCGGGATGACTGAACTACACGGCCAGACCGTCACCATCACCGTCATCGATCCTAATAGTTACAGCATCGGCATCGACACGACTGCATATACCGCTTACACATCAGGTGGGCAATGGGAATACTACCCGCAATCATCCGAGGCAATGACATGGGCGGGTGAGTTTGATGTTCCTGTCAGGTTCGCCTCTGATTCAATGCGCGTTTCGATTGATCTGATTGATCACTTCACATGGGGTCAGATCCCACTCATCGAGGTACGATGAAAAACCTCACCGCCTCAACACTCACTCACTTAGAAAGTGAGGAGCTATCACTTGCGACATGCTGGAAAATACAGCCGTCAATTGGTGACGAGTCAGGCTTTACTGACTTTGACCAGGACATCACTGTATCTGGCCTGACCTATATATCTGCAGCCGGTTATCGCGCCACATCCATTCAGTCATCAAGCTCACTATCTGTTGATAATCTTGATGTCACCGGCCTGCTATCAGCCATCGGCATCACTGAGGTTGAGCTAAATGCGGGTAAGTATGACCAGGCGCAAGTGTGGATATTCCAAGTTAATTACAGCGACCCGACTATTTTAGTCCCTTTGAAATATGGCGTACTTGGTGAAGTCAGAACAACAGATGATTTTTTTGCAGAGTTCAGATCATTATCGCAATACCTCAGTCAAACGATAGGCGAGATCATTGTTGCGGATTGCTCTGCCGATCTTGGTGACGCTCGATGCAAGGTGGTGCTAGATACCATCCCTGCAACCGGATCGCACGAATACTGGCGAATATACGACTACGGGGATAATGGAGGCTTTTGCCAGATCCGAGAAATAGAAATGCGCGCAACTGTCGGGGGTGCTGACCAATGCACCGGAGGCACAGCTACAGCAAGTAGTGACAACGGTTTTGATGTGGCCGCAAACGCATTTGATGACACTGCAAACTCTTGGCAAACCAGCGCATCAAGCGGCGATCATTGGGTTGAGTACCAGTTCGCATCACCTGTAGTTGTGCTGGAAGTAATGCTGCAGGCGGCAGGCACACCATCCAGAATGCCTAATAAATTCCATATACAGCACTCAGATAATGGCACGGACTGGACAACCTCATTCAGTTACGAGGGACAATCATGGTCAACAAACGGTGAAGAACAAACATTTGTGGCGGGGATTGTTGGCACACCCGGCGTTGATGCAACAGGCACGGTCACAAACCCGACAAGCCGATACGCCTTCACTGATACCAGCCGAACAGAGGCAGATAACTACTTTCGCTATGGCCTACTGACGTGGACGAGTGGCAACAATAACGGCTACTCGATGGAGGTTAAAAGCTACACGCTATCGGGCACAGCATTCGAGCTATTTGAGCCGATGCCCTATGACATACAGATAGGCGATACATACGATCTATACGCTGGTTGTGACAAACAGGCCAGTACGTGCAAAACAAAGTTTTCAAACTTCGTTAATTTCCGAGGATTCCCGAATTGCCCCACGCAAGACAGACTATCAAAGCCGGGTGGCCAATGATAACCCCTGATGATGTTGTTCAAGCCGCGAGAGAGTGGATCGGAACACCTTACATTCATCAAGGCCGAGCAAAGGGCGCGGGTGTCGATTGCCTTGGTCTGCCGGTGGGGGTGATGCGCGGCCTGGGTGTCGATACGCCTGACCGCGATGGTTATGGTTTAGATCCGACTGGCGAATTAATGCCGGGGCTTGATGGTGAGTTGCATAGGATCGAATTACAACCCGGTGCATTAATCCTGTTTCGCATAAGGCGACAACCTCAACACGTTGCCATCGCCACAGACATCGGAATGATTCACTCGTATATGGGTTCAAAGAAGGTGGTCGAGACAAGCATTGACAAGTGGTGGCGCGACCGTCTTATATGCGCGTATGCCATGCCGGGGGTGAACTATGGCGAGTAGTATACTCGGCTTTGCTGGTAGTCAGTTATTCGGCCCGGTCGGTGGTTTTGTCGGCGCTGTTATTGGCAACGCACTCACGCCACAGGAAGAAATAAAAAACGAAGGCCCGAGAATTTCTGATCGGCAAGTGCTTACAACCGGGTATGGTCAAGCCATCCCTATCGCGTATGGGACGGTTCAGTTATCCGGGCATGTGATCGAGCCGCAGAATTTTGAACTAGACGAAACGAAACACGAAAGCAGTAGCGGCGGTAAGGGTGGAGGCCCATCAGTTACCAATACAAGCTACAGCTATTCGGCAACCTTTGCCATGATGATTTGCAAAGGCCCGATCAATGGCGTGCGTAAAATCTGGCTAAATTCCGATCTTGTCTATGATGTCAGCGATGATGCGGATGCGGTTACGCTGGTTCAATCCAATGAAATATATGACGAGATCAGAATATATAACGGCACGGAAGATCAACAGCCCGACAGTATTCTTGAGGCGATTAACGGCGTAGGGAATACGCCCGCCTATCGGGGTTATTCGTATATGGTTGTTGATAAGTTACAGCTTGGTAACTACGGCAACAGCCTGCCAAATATTCGTGTTGAGATCGTCGCGTCAGGAACAGAGGCGGTGGCTGATCGAGTTGCCCGAAAGAATGACCATGATGTAGATTTTGATGATCATGTCATCGTTGGTTATGACAATGGGATCTATCGAATATGGGATCAAGTGCCTACACTCATCGGTGGCACAACAGGAAAAATACATTTAGTTGATGCAAACGGGAACTATTACGGTAGTGAGCCTGCAAAGTATCTGCCGATCCACATGGTGTCGCCTGATGCTTATCCAATCCCTAGATCGGGGCATGTTAGCATTGGGCCGCTTGGGACTGGTTTCGCAACACAATTTCCACACCTATCATCGAACTATACAAATAACTATCCATCACCGGCTGGTACTGCAGACCTGACTATTGCGGGGTGGCTTGAGATACCGGGCTTTGAGGATGCTTTATCTATCAGCCCCAGATTGCCACAAGATCGCCAGTTTTTAGGGGTGACGTTGAGCGCCGATCAAAAGCGCATGATCGTCGTGATGGGTGAGGTGGGTAAAAACAATACAACAAGCCACACCACTGGTGTTTGGCATATGTTCGATGAAAATTTAGACGAGGTGGACAGTGGGACGGCGAATTTCGTTGATGCTACAGCAACCCCGTCAGGAATTGGTTTAGGTGAATTTGGTTTTGGGAATCTGGCTACTGCATTTGCCTCGTCAATGATGGAAAGTGATTATAGGCATATATGGGTTCACTACAGCGCCGGGACAGAAAACAACCGGGTATGGTGGATTGATGACGATGGTGAGCTAGCCGTTAAGTATGAGCTGTCTATAGATGCCGCTACTGAGGGTTTCGGAACGGCCAGCATCTACGCCGATAATGGCATCATGATGGTATGCGGTCAGAATGACGCGAACACTGACGGTCTGATTGCCACGTATTCCAGAAACCTATTAATCACCGAGACAAGCGTAACGCTGGAAAGTATTGTTGATGACCTGCAAGCCGAGGCCGGTGTTCCTGCAGCCAGTATAGATAATTCAGCCCTGACAGATACGGTGGCAGGGTATCTTGTCGCAAGACAGACCAGCGCAAGGCAGGCCATCGAGCCGCTGCAAACAGCGTATCTATTCGACACAATAGAAAGTGATTACGCTCTAAAATCAGTCAAACGCGGCGGGGCATCAGTTGCCACAATCCCGATAGAGGATATGGGTGCGCGCCCGTATGGCACTGAGGCAAGCTATCCGTTAGAAAAAACGCGCCTGCAAGAGATTGAGATGCCTATTGAGGTTATCGTCAATTACCAGAATGCAAGCCGAGGCTATGAGCAAGCATCACAACGAAGTCGCAGGCTTACCCCTCAGTCATCCGAAAAGAAAACAATTGATATACCGATCCCCATCACTGATGACAAGGCGCGTCAGTTAGCAGAGATCCTTCATTACGGATATTACTCAGAGCGCAAAGTATACCGATTCTCTTTAATGCCTAAATACGCTTATCTCGATCCCTCTGACGTTATCACCATCACTGATGGGGCTGAGTCTATCGTGGTGCGTATTGTCAGTATGACGATGACAACAGGCGGTGCAATAGAATGTGATGCAGTCGGTGAGCGGCCGGAAATATACCAATCATCCGCAACAGGCGCATCGACAACAGACACGATCACCATCAACCAAAGAGGGCCAACCAAAGCAATCTATGGTGACTGGCCGATGTTCGATCAACGCGGTAATGATGAAGGTATTTATATCGCGGCTACTGGCCTGTTATCAGGCTGGACGGCAGCGGTCATATCAAAATCATCCGATGGCGGTGCGAGTTTTAATGAAGCGGCAACGGTCGCCAGTGCTGCATCAATGGGCTACACAACCGACACCCTTGCGGATGGCCCTGTAGAAACATTTGACTACGGCAACACCGTCAATGTCTTTATGACGGGTGGGGCAACACTGTCATCATCAACCAAGGCCAATGTATTGAATGGCGCTAATCCGATAATGATCGGGTCAGAGTTGATTCAGTTTGTCACCGCAACACTTGAAACCGATGGCAGTTATACGCTGTCGACATTGCTGCGAGGTCGCAAGGGCACTGAATGGGCCACGGGCGGTCATGACGATGGCGAGGATGCAGTTCTCATCAATGAAAACCTGACCCGGACGATGGCAACGCTGAACGCGGAACATCAATACAAGGCAACAACGGTCGGCAATTTCGTTGCTGACTCGTATGAGCAGGCCGTCACCTATACAGGCGTAAACCTGAAACCCTACAGCCCGGCACATATCAAAGGCACGCGAGACTCAAGCGATGACATATCAATCGAATGGGTGAGGCGGTCACGCTTTGGCGCTGTGCCCTTATGGTCGCCGCAGTTGGGCGAAGAAACAGAAGAATACGAGCTTGATATATACAACGGCTCCACGATTGTTCGGGCGATCACAGGGCTGACATCGCCTGCATATACCTACGACTCAGCCGATCAGGTCACTGATTTCGGCTCGGCACAAGCAAGCGTAGACATTATCGTTTATCAGAAATCGGCCATTATTGGCCGGGGTTACGCCGGGAGCGCGACAGTATGACAACACCGATCACCAAATTAGATGAGCTTGCCGATCAGCAAGACAGCCCACACGCCACAGTCAATGAGGCGTTTCGGCAATTAGAAGGCCGCACGGTCAAGGTTAAATCAAAGACCACCACAGCCGAGCCGGGTAGCCCTGCCGAGGGTGATAGCTATGTGATCCCGGCCAGTGCAACAGGAACAAACTGGTCAACCTATACACAAGATGACATCGCGCAGTATATCGGCGGCGCTTGGCAGAACGTCACACCTGTCGAGGGCTGGCGTGTATGGGTCGATGATGAGGATCTAGTTTCTAAATACAACGGCACTGATTGGGTTGGCGCAATCACTGAGGACGTGAACAACAATGTCACGGTCGGTGAGGCTTCACTTGCAACAACCGCGACAGATGGATTTCTTTATATCCCATCCTGTGCAGGAACACCGACAGGCACGCCGACATCAAAAACAGGATTTGCCCCACTGGTTATTGATTCAACAAACAACAAGCTCTATGCCTACATTGGCGGCGCTTGGCGGGTTATGAACTAAACGAGAGGCTGGATAAATGTCTGATCATACTGACACACAAGAAGAAATAAAAAAGCTACGTGCAGAATTTAATGAGTTTCGCACTGAGATGCATGAGCTTTTAGATATATTCAGAGCATCGAAGGGCTTTATTAAAGTGGCGGGGCGAATCGGCCAGCTCATTAAATGGGCGGCGGGTTTAGGGATCAGCATCGGGGCGCTTTGGTACTTCCTGAAAACGGGGCATTGGCCAGAGCATTAGCATGAATAAAGAATTAATACTTGACCTGCTAAAGCTTCATGAGGGTTTGAGGCTGAAACCTTACTTGTGCAGCGCGGGGAAATTAACCATTGGCTACGGCCATAACCTCGACAACCCAATCACCGAAGAAGTTGCGGAGGCTATTCTAATGACAGATATGGCTCATGCAATCAGGGATTGTATTTTTCTCGAATACTGGCCGCATCTTTCCGAAGTTCGACAGGCTGTGATCGTCGATATGGTTTTTAATCTCGGGTTCTCACGGTTTAGAAAGTTCAAGAAAATGAACGCGGCGATAAATAAACGTGATTACAAAACTGCTGCAGAGGAGCTTCTCAATTCGCGGTACGCAAGACAAGTTGGCAGCAGGGCAACACGGTTGGCAAAGATGATGGAAACTAACAAAGCACCATAGGTGAATAACATGAGATTAATTCTGATGGCCGCTATTGCGGCTTTTTTTCTGTCTGGTTGTGCGGTTCTAGGTGAGGCTGTTGATTATCTTGGCTTGAAGCGTGACCAGTTTGCTAGGGCGGAATTTGCGGATGCTATTGAACGGGCGTGCTCTGCAAACTTGGATGAGGTTATTGCTAAATATGGCAATGATGCCGAGGATTGGAAGGCGTTTCTGAGAACGTGCCGATATGATCAGAGCCAGAAAGACCTGCCAAGCAATGCAGTAAAATGAAATACCAAGACGGGTTTAAATATCAACTTGCTGGAACGGTCAAAGTACAAATCCCCGTTTATCCCTCAGAGGACATTGATACACAGTTTATAAAGCTCAGTCGCGGCGGCGTGCTAACTATCCTAACAGGATACGCATGGGATGGCCCAAGTGGGCCGACCTTCGATACGGCAAATTTCATGCGCGGATCATTAGTGCATGACGCGCTTTATGAGTTGATGCGAAAGCAATTGCTTTCTATTAAGTGGCGCAAACCTGCAGACAGAATCATGCAGCGTATTTGTATCGAGGATGGAATGACGCGAGCACGCGCTTGGTGGGTGTACACGGGTCTGCAGATTGCAGGCGGTGAAGCGGCTCTGCCCGGAAATAAAAAACCGATTTTGGAGGCTCCATGAAGAAACTCATATTTATTATTTTGTTCATGCTCACGGGTTGTGTCAGTGCTCCCCCGGCCACTGAAAAACCAAAACAGGAAGCAGTGGAGTCAGCCGCGATGATGATTACAGGATGCGGTCATACCGCGGCCTTTATGTGGATATACGAAGGGCTTGTTTATTTCGCCACTATTCAGCACTTGCGCGATGACAGTGAGCTGATGAATAAACTCATCTACTCACTTGAACGATCACAAGGCGCTGATTCTTTTGAAATCGCTGAACATGCGCCTGTTATCTGCCCTAAAGGCGCTTAGTCAAAACCTAGATCGTTTTGATTGCTTTGCTTATGGCTTGGCGTTCGGTTTCTTTATTGGGGTTCTGATATGAAAAAGAAACTTATAGAGGTCACATGGCAGGACATCGAGTGTCAGCCAGGGTGGCAAGATGATGACAGCAAACCCCTCCCCATTCTCAAATCATACGGGTTACTTATCCGTAAAGGCAATCCGCTAAAAATAGCCTCAACTTACGATAAAG
>Ga0316207_10001398_pt1 | contig 29961 bp, 23 predicted proteins | sample 6weekpyrite_MG_FD_204943 | JGI IMG/M metagenome (GOLD analysis project Ga0316207, IMG submission 204943) | Microbial mat bacterial communities from mineral coupon in-situ incubated in ocean water Damariscotta River, Maine, United States -... | ecosystem: Environmental > Aquatic > Marine >...
TAGTATTGAATTCGAAGACCGCTTGAGAGATTATATTTAACTACAGCAATTACACAGAATTATTTACAGGGTCAACAAGGCGGCATAATTTTAAACTTTAGGCGACAACTCTCTTGAAAAACGCCGAAACCAACTTCCCAAGAGTAGTTGATTTTTATGCCTATCGATAAATATGTCGGTAGGCGTAATTGAAGATATGAAAATATAAGACAAATACGTTTAGCAATACGAATCTAAACTATCTGGCGCAATTCTTGTAAATAGGAATAATATTATAAAGCTCAGCTAACATACGTAGAAATATATTTATTTGATGCACGACCATAACTTTCAACCAAAATAATCTCATTGTATGAGACATATTAGAGCTAAAGCATGAATGATAATCTGGCAATCACACCCGATGAGTTAATTGAGTTATTTAATCACTTACCGGATGTTGTAATCCTTGTAAATGAACAGGGCAAGATAATCTTAAGCAACTCAAGTATAAAGAATATTCTGGGTTGGGAGCCCAGGGAAATACTGGGCATCAGCGTCGACAATTTACTGCCACCTGAATCACGTAAAAATCATGCCAGCCAATATCGTGGCTTTTTCAAAAATCCTTCTCCACGAAAATTTAATGAGCGTTCAGACTTATATGCCTGGCACAAAGAAGGATTCGCGCTTCCTGTTGATATTAAATTATCCTCATGCACTTTAAACAATCAAAAATATGGTGTCGCGGTGATTCGAGATGCCACAGTGCAACGAAACCTGCAACATCAACTGGAAACAAAAAATACAGAATTGCAACAAACCAATGAAGCGAAAAATCGTTTTCTTGGTATTGCGGCTCATGACTTAAGAAATCCTATTGGTCTGGTTGGCAATTTTTCCCAGATCCTACTTGAAAGTAACATAGGCAGTCTGAATGAAACGCAAAAAGAATTTCTTAGTAAAACGTATAACCTGTCTCAATATATGTTAGGTTTACTCGAAGATTTACTTGATATTAGTTCCATTGAATCAGGTACGATGGAACTCAAAAAGGAAAGTTTTAGATTTCTGGAATTGGTAAATGATTTAATGTTTTCTAATGAATCGTTTGCTGATACAAAGAATATCAAACTTAATATTTTGTGCAATATTGAAAAAGAATTTCGAATATATGCGGATCGTAGAAAACTTCAACAAATTTTTCATAATCTTATTGATAATGCCATAAAATACTCACCTGCTGATAGTATTGTCGAAATTACAATGCGCCTCGAAAACAATGTATTGACAACAATCGTCAGAGATAATGGCGTCGGAATACCTAAGGATGATTTGAATCAGTTATTCAAACCTTTTTTTCGCGCCCATAACAAGCCTACAAATAAAGAAAAAAGTACGGGGTTGGGATTATTCATCGTAAAACGAATAATTGATGCTCATAATGGAGTAATTAGCGTGGAAAGTGAAGATGGTGTTGGTAGTATATTTAAAGTAACGATACCAGTGGAAAGTGTAAAACCTTCTAGCGGTCTAGAGTAACAATTTATCAACTTGTGCAATTTCCAGCGGCCTACCAACGTAATACCCTTGTACGTAATCGCATCCTTTAGATTTTAGAAATTCAAGTTGCTCTAATTCTTCTACACCTTCAGCAATCACTTTCATTCCTAAATCATGAGCCATTGAAATAATAGCTGAAGCAATTGCCTTGCTATCCTTGTCAGAACAAATATCCATCACAAAAGATTTGTCAATTTTAAGCTTATCTATTGGCAGCCGTTTTAAATAACTTAAAGAGGAATAGCCTGTACCAAAATCATCAATAGCAACACTTATTCCTAGGCTTCTAAACCTATTTAGCATTTCAACAACGCTATCCGGATCAAGCATCAACAAACTCTCGGTGATTTCTATTTCAATAAGATCCAAAGGTATATCAACTGAACTAACAATAGACTCTATGTAATTCACGAATAATGTCTGATTGACTAATTGTTTACTGGATACGTTTATGCTGACCCGAACTGGCTCCCTTGATTGCTCATTCCAGTTCTTGCACTGCTTAATTGTGGTTTCCAACACCCACTCCCCTACTTCATTTATCAAACCCGTTTCTTCAAGAATAGGAATAAAATTATCTGGTGTTATAAGACCAAGTTCCGGATGATTCCAGCGAATTAAAGCTTCAACACCTATCATATCGTTAGTCTTGAGACTGATTTGGGGTTGGTAATTCAAAACGAATTCATTATTATTAATGGCAGATCGCAAACTCGCTTCCATGTTTAGGCGCTTTAAGGCCAATGCCCCTAATTCTTCAGAATAAAACTGATATTTATTGCTTGTCTCCTTAGCTCTATACATTGCAACTTCAGCATGTTTAACCATTGATGGAACATCTGCGCCGTCCATGGGGTATAAACTAATCCCTATACTCGCGGTGATATACAATTCACGCTCAGGTAAACGATACGACTTTTCCAGTTCACTTAGGATTCTGCGAACAACTGGAACAATCGTATTTGCATGGCTCATATTATCCAATAAAACAACGAATTCATCACCACTAAACCGCGCCACAGTATCGCCAGACTTTACACATTTTTTTAATCTATTTGCAATTTCTTTCAACATCAAGTCACCCGTATCATGACCTAACGTATCATTAATTACTTTAAACCGATCAATGTCTATAATGAGAATTGAAACATTACCACCATGCCTCATTGTTCGTTTAAAAGCTTGCTCGAGTCGCTCCCCGAATAACAACCTGTTCGGTAGTTCAGTTAAGGCATCATGGTGTGCGACATAATGGAAGTGCTCTTCTATTTGCATTTGTTCTGTTATGTCAGTTCCGGTTGATACAAAATAAATAATTTCTCCAATGTCATTTCTTATTGGTGTAATCATTTTCTCTTCATAAAACAACTCGCCATTTTTTTTTCGATTAACAAATATGTCACTAAATGTTTTACCTTCCTGCAAATCGTTCCATAACTTTTGATAAAATGATTTACTTTGAATTCCCGACTTTAACAAATTAGGAGAAAGGCCGATTACTTCATCCGCCTTAAATAAGGTGAGTTTCTCAAATGCGGGATTCACATAACTAATAATCCCGCTGGTATCAGTAATCATAACTGACTCTGCAGTTTGTTCAATTACCCTTTGCATTGTCCTCATTTGTTTTTCCGTTTGTTTACGCACGGAAATATCTCTTAGCACCCCGATAAATTTTCGTCCTGTCACATCAGGCATTTCGTTGATGGCAAGCTCCAAATCAAGCAGCTTTCCATTTTTATGCTTACCAATGACTTCGCGAGGTTCCCGACCAATTATGGAACTTTGACCTTTTCCTATGTAATTCTGCAAATATTTTTCATGATTTTTTTGATCGCCATCAGTCATTAAAATAGTGATATTTTTCCCGACGATTTCTGATTTGTTATAGCCAAATATTTTTTCAGCTGAGGCATTGATACTATCAACGACACCCTTTTCATCAATTGTTATTACTGCATCGGCAATATTGTTTATCAGGGAATTCATACGAATGACCGACGCTTGAACTTCTAATTGAAGACGTTGATAATCTGTCAGGTCTTCTAAAATGAGTAAAAAAACTTCCTTTTCATCAATATGTGCTTTCGAAATCGATACTTTAAAATAGTAGGCTTGTTTGTCAGTTGATTTATTGATGAAAATATCTTTTATCTGATGGGAAATATCGTCTTCTTCAATTAAATTGATAATTGTCTCACAAGGAAAAAATTCTGATAACTTTGAAAGCTTATCGATTGTATTTCCACTATTTAATATATTATTAAATGCCTCGTTAGTGTATAAAATGCTTAAATCATAATCTATAACAACCAAGGGATTCGGTAACTGGGAAATGACTTGTTCAGAATATTCTTTGAGCTTAACTAATTTTTGCTGGTCTACATAAAAATAGGCATCTATTGCCAGCCCCATGTCAAGAAAGACAATTTTTAACAAAGAATCAATTAAATCTATAACTTGTTTATGATTATCTGGATATTCTTTGCTTATTTGGCCAAGTAGGCCAGAAAGATATTGGCTATATGCACCCATATACCACTTTGGTTGCAATCCTACCTGTTGATGCACGTAACCAATTTTTAGGCGCTTTTTAATGTACTCCAGATCGTACTGACCTGCCGTGAGTTCGGAAAAGTGTTCTGCTTGAGATTCTCGTAATCGCGCCATAATGTTTGGATCAGGCACAAGTTCACGCATTTGCTCAAATGAGAGTAGGTGCTTATAAAAATCCTCAATGAATCTGGATGTTACGTTGTCAATTCTCTGATTGAATTTTTGGAGTTGAAGACTATCTTGATCATTAAAGTTTAGGAAGTCTTTTCTTAACTCAACTTCCTTTTCATCAATCCCCATGGATTTCGCCATCAGGTTCAACAATTCGTTTTGTATTTTCACACAGGCCCCAAGTTACATAAACATTAATAAACACAGGCAAATATGGCCATCCGACAGACGGTCACTTTTTACCCATAACAGTTCTGCATCTTGTTAATTAGGCGAGATTTTGGCCAATTTGCTTAGAGTTGCTCGGGGATTGGGAGGCTCTTAGATGTAAATTTAGCTTAATTAGAGTTTGGCAAATAATTTGAGTATTTCAAGAAAAACACATGAATTTCTTCTAGAGAATCCAAAACTTGCAAGAATATGTCTAGATTTATTCTAAGCTCTTCAAATCAAATTGATTGAGTTTTTCGGCAGAAAACACAAGATCTTTTGCGAATTCGTCAAGTTTGCGTCGATTTGACCGTGCTTGGCAGCGCAGTATACGAAAAGCTTCCTGTTCCGATAAATGATATCGCTCCATTATCAATCCAGTAGCTACACTTATTGATCTATCTTTAGATAAGGCTACGTGTAAATTCTTTTTATCTTCTGACAACTTCAATATTTCGCTCGATCGCTTTAAAGCTGATTCAATAGTAGGAATTATGTGAGGTACATCAATAGGCTTTACCAAATAACCGAGTGCTCCTTCTTCAACTGCGAGTTTTACGGTGTCCTCATCACCATAAGCTGATAAAAAAATAAAGGGTATTTCTGTATTCTCCTTTAAGAATTGTGCTACTTGAATTCCATCAATATCAGGCATACGTATATCCAATACAGCAAGCGCTGGAGATTCACACACCGACAGCTCAATCGCTTGGCGCCCCCCGTTTGCGCGAACTACCGAATACCCTGCACTTTCCAGCCCCTCGGCCAATGTGGTGAGGATCACTCGATCATCATCAGCAATGAGAACATTAATTTTTTCGTTCAAAAATGATTTCCTTTAAATCTCAATACATAACAAATGATTTAATTGGCAGGCGCCAATTCTTCACGTAATGTAATATTGATCGCCGGTGGAATCAACTCCATATTAGCCACCACTTCGTTCTCTAGCATAGAGACGTTAACCACAACACCTGATACGGGTAACAAGGACTTTACTAACTTTAATCCCATTCCCAAACCTCTATTATCTTTAAAACTAAATTCTTTTTCACTTAAACTTCCAAAATTTCTGATTCCTATTTTTGCACTTGATTCATCAGTAGACAAATTGACATGTATTACCTCCGACTGAGAATACCCTTTACTATGCTTAATGGCATTAATGAGTAATTCATTAATGACTAGTGCAATGGGCACAGATTCAATATCTGCAATAGAAATATCAGTATTACATTCTGGTTTAAATTCAATTTTGACTTGCGTTAATCGTCCGCATGCAATAATTATTGACTCTAACAAACCTGTCAGGCTAATATCTTCATTTTTATTTGTGGATTTCAAACCATGAATAATTGCAATCGTATTTACCTGACTGATCGCTTCCTCAATATAAGGTTTAATTTCGGATCGTAAATTGATATGACGCCTTAAAAGACCCGATACAGCTTGTAAGTTATTTTTAATTCGATGATGAACCTCTTTTACAAGCTCATCTCTATGCTCTACTGCTTGTTTCAGGCGTTTTATTTCTTGATTTTTTATTTCAGTTACATCATTCGCTAATACATAAATACCAATAATATCTTTATCAACTTTATGCGGTATGATTTTAATATTTAAATGACGCGTAGAATCATCATCCTTTGGAATCGTGCCTTCATAGGTAACATATTCACCACTGAGCGCCTGCAGTAAATATCCTTCATGTTGCTTATATATTGATCTCGGCACAAGTTTGCTAGCTCTACTACCAACATAATTAGCGTTTTTAACCTTAAACCACTCTTGATAACGCTTGTTTATATAAGTTACTCTTAAATTGCTATCAAGCGAGGCGATCAAGGCCGGTAAGGAATCTGTAATCAAACGCAGTTGCTCCTGGTTATTTTTTATTAATTCCTCATTGATTTTTTTCTCACTAATATCATCTTGTACTGTCAACCAAACATCGCCGTATTCACTATGATTGAACGATGTAATTTTGGCATAGCACCACATTAACGTTCCATCTTTCTTTTGATTGAGCACTTCACCTTCCCAACTACCTTCATGCTCTAAATCATGTAAGATTTTTTCCGCAACCTCCTCTTTTGAAGCATTAATAGAAGCATTTAAAATACTCACGTGTTTATATAATAACTCACCCGCTTTGTAACCAAACATTCTATTGAGGGCAGGATTGGTATATATCAATATGCCATCTTTGCCTACAAGGTGTACACCCTCTGTCATATTCTCAAGAATTTCTGTATGCAAACGGATCAATTCAGTGCTTTCTTTCTGGTAACTAATATCCTGAATGACGGATATAAGCCCAATAATATTTCTGTCTGCCCCATAAAATGGTACAAGCGCAACTGAAATACTTTTTTTGACATTATTTTTTAATCTGATTTCGGTCTTGTATGAGATATGAAAGCCCGACAAAGCCGCTTCAACCTTTTTCCGAGCTTTTGCATACTCTTCCATCCCCATGACTTCACTCATATGGCAACCACATATTTCTTTATTATCGAGTCCGTACCAACTTTTATAAACACCATTTACATATTTATATCGCCCATCATTTCCAATGTAAGCAATTAATGCCGGAACAGAATCGGTAATTAATCTCAGTTGCTCTTCATTATGTTTAATTTCATTTTCCGCTCTTTTTACATCTGTATTATCTATTACAGTACCGATAATTTTATAATGACCCGTATTAATAACCGAGATGGATTCTGCGCGTAAATGAATACATTGAAGTTCGTCATTTTCTGAATTTATCCGGAAATCATATTGGAACTCACTTTTTGATTCTGTTGCAGCTAACAATAAATTATGTAATTTTTCACGGTCATGTGGATGTATAATCTCCATAAATTCTGTGAATTCAGGATTTTTTTTCTGGTGACCAATGCCGAGAATAGTTCGTGCTTCACTGCTTAAAAAAATCGACTTTTTATCGCTTTCCCATTCCCAATACCCAATTTCTGCAACCCGACGGCTTTCTTCTATAATCTTTCTTTCAGTGATGTTAATATGTGACATAACAACACCACCTGAAGCTTTAGGCAACGCGGTTACATTCATTAAAAACCAACGCTTCTCCTCATCCGAATGGCAGGGATACTCAAGGGTAAATATGTGTATTTTCCCCTCTAAAACTTGCTGTATACCTGTATATGCCTCTTGCGCAAGCCCTCTTTCTTCTCCCTTTACCGAACAACAGACATCCAAGTAGTTAATGCCAACACCTGTTTTACTAGGATTTCCAGAATTTTCAGCAGAAAATTTTTTCCATGCTTGATTAGTATGAGTAATTATGCCCTTGTTATCGATCACAGCAATATGTTCTGGTAATGCGTTTATGATAGATAAACTAATCGAGTCATTGCTCACGTGTTTAGCCCTCTCAAATATTGGCTTTTAAAATAATTAACATACAAATCCAATATTATTTAAATTCCCACATACTTCAATATTTTTTACATAAAGATAGTATTTATACTTAAAATTAGACCATTTATTGTGCATATATGCACTAATTAACTGGCGGTTTTCATTAGAACTAATGTGGCTTAGATTAAGTTAATGATTAAGAGTTATTAGTGAGTTGAATGATAAACAATTTAAGCAACGAGAAAAGTAATAAGGTCTAAATACTCTAAAGGCTCACTGTAATAGAAACCTTGCACGCGCCTACATTTCTGCTCTTTCAAAAAGCCCAATTGCAAATTATTTTCTACGCCTTCCGCTACCATTTCAATTTTTAGTGAATCTGCAAGTGAAATTACTGTTTTTGTTATTTCAACACTTTCTTCACAAGTTGGTATATCCTTGACGAAGGATCGATCAAGCTTTAAGTAGTCAAGCGGGAACTTACGTAAATACGTTAGAGATGAATACCCTGTTCCAAAATCATCCACCGATAACTTTAAACCCATATTGTGGATCTGTTCCAGTATGATCGCTATTTTGCTTGGATCATGCATTAAAACACTTTCAGTAATCTCTAGATTAAGTAATTCTGGTGGGAAATTCGTACGATCAATAATCGTCTTAACCTTATCAACCAGATCTGAATCGCGAAATTGTACGGCTGAAAGATTTACAGACAACATCAAAGGTGACTTGCTAGTCGCATTCCATCGAACAATCTCACTGCAAGCTTGCTCTAATACCCAATCTCCTACGTCAATAATCATACCTGTTTCTTCTAAAACAGGAATGAAGTCTAGCGGAGGTATGAGAGTGCCATCAGGTAATTTCCAACGTATTAATGCTTCAACACCATATATTTCTTTTGATTCGATATCTACTTGTGGTTGGTAATGTACAATAAACTGCCGCTCTTGCAATGCTGTACGCAGCATATTCTCCATCTTGAAGCGTTTATTCATCGTACTACTCATTTCTTCTGAATAATACTGATAACAATTCCCTCCTCTTCGTTTGGCCTCATACATTGCCAGGTCCGCCCCTTTTAGAAGACCATTAATTTCAATTGCATGTGTAGGGAACAAAACAACACCAATGCTTACACCAAGCGTGAATTGTCGACCATTTAGAACAAATGGTGCCTGCAGCACTTGAATAACTTCATCTGAAAACTTTTCAATATCATGTAAATCCTTGTAGTTTTCGATTAATACGGCAAACTCATCGCCACCGAGCCTTGAAATCATCTCATCATTATCAGCACATTTCGACAATCTTTTAGATATCTCTTCAATAATCAAATCACCTGCAGCATGCCCAAGACTGTCATTTACAAGTTTGAATCGATCAATATCCAAATACAACAAGGCAAAGTTCTCCAATCCATTATTTACAGTGGTTAAGTTTTGCTCAATATGAGTGAAAATACTCTCGCGGTTTGGCAGGCCGGTAAGTGCGTCATAATTAGCTAGCCTCAACAACTTATCTTTAATCGTTTTTCTTTCAGTAATATCACGCACAATGCCGATAAAATTTCTCGTTCCATTAACGACAACCTCACTAATGGCTAAATCAAGGGGAAATTTCTTACCATTTTTATGTAGCGCTACAACCTCCCGGGGACCAATACCGACGATCTTCGCGTCACCACTCTTCAAATAATGTTGGATATATTCATCATGCTGTTCCTTATATGGGCTAGGCATCAGCATATCAATATTTTTTCCAATGACTGACCGACGATCGTATCCAAATAATTTTTCCGCAGACGAATTGAAAGACCGGATTATCCCTTTTTCATCAATTGTAATAACACCGTCAATTACGTTTTCTATGGTTCTATTTAAAGCATCCGCTTGATTGAGAACCGCGTTAAGCAATTTGTTTTTTTCCTTAACATCGTTTCTAAACAAAACCTTTTCAGTTACGTCAAACCAATAGCCGACTAATTGAGCTTTTGCATCAGATTCATTTTTACAGAGACATAATTCATGCATGATCCAGCGATATTCGTCTTCTGAATTTAAAAAGCGAAACTCTAGTTTTATAGGTCCCAGCTCGGGAAGGCTTGAAAAAGCGTCAGAGAGGATTATTTCATCGTCTGGATGTACTTTATCGAGCAGAAATGAATTGCCATCAAGGAATTGTTCGGATGAATAACCCGTTTGTTCCTTTATATTTTCAGAAACAAACGACAGCTTCAACTCATCACTATGTATTGTATAAACAAACGTAACTATTGGAGATTTCGTTTGAATATAGTTAATCGTGATATCAGTATCATCTGTTGCTGAACCACTAAAGTCACTCATTAACTAATACACCTCAAATTAATGGTTTGTTGAAAATAATCAAACAAGTTTTTTACGACGATATTTCTTGAGAATATCACTATTTTCTCCGCGAAGTATTTTTAGCAATTCCACTCTCATCTGCTCTTTATCTTCCCCGGCTTCTACCAATGCATCCAGCATCTCTCCGAATTTTTTTCTGCGATACAAACCTTTTTCAGACAAATCTCTGCGATCAGTAAAAAAATCCATCAATGTCGATCCACAAATGCAGTTACGATATGCTTCCACAATAGAAGAACCATCATCATCAACAGAATTCTTCAAACCCGACTTTGTATTTAGGTCTTCTGTTTCTTTTAAAAATTGCTCTGCAGTTTCATAGCGCTTTCCACATGAGGCACATTGTTTAGGAAATGAAGAGTCAGCGAGTGCTTTAAGCCCTTCAAAAATATCGTTATTCAAAATAATCATAGGAGAAACTTATAAAATTGAAAACATTTGTTGCTTAAATAAATTTATACGTGCTTGCTGGTTGTATATTTCACTTGCACCTTAAGAAGCTCATTCATTGATCGTTCATAGTTATGAATTTTGTTGATTAGCCTCTCGTTTAGGGTTGTATTTTTTGGGATGAGTAACAAACCTTCTTTGGTAACAATATCAAGTGAAATCACCATGCCTGGCCTAAGCTCAATGGTATTTAGCATTAGTTTTCCCTGAAATTTTGCTTTACTCTTTTGTTTATCCTTTTTAAATTGTGCGAGAAAAGCGGATACCACTGCTGGGTCATAAAATTTTCCACTTCCATTAGCAATATACTTAAATGCCTCTTCCTTGCTATATTTCCGTGAATGAATGGTACCGATTTGTAATGCATCATATTCGTTAGCTACACTAATAATACGTGAGCCTAAGGGAATATCTTCGCCAGACAATTGATCTGGAAATCCTGTTCCATCAAACCGTTCATGATGAAAACGAACTAACTGGGCAACTGACTGTAACGCCTCTATACTCATTAACATTGCTTCCCCCCAAAAAGGATGTAATCTCGCTTTATCACTTTCTGCTTTATTTAACATTGCATCAGGCTTGCAAATAATATTGTCGGATAATCCAACCTTGCCAATATCATGTAAAAGGCCAGCAAGAAAAATGTCTTGTATTTCCTTATCGCTCAAATCCATTATTTTTGCTATCTTCTGCGACTGCTCTGCTACGCGACGAGAATGCCCTTGAAGAACTTCGCCGCGCATTTCAACCAAATTTGAAAACGCTTTAATAATAGCCATATTGCTCTTTTTTAGCGTATTATTGGTGTTTTCTAGGTCTTTCATAGTTTCTTTGAGTTTCTTAGTTCTATGCTGAACTTTCTCCTCAAGGCTTTCATTTAACTGCTTTAGTTCCTCATTTTGTTTTAAAGTCAACTTTTCCAGTCGTGTCGTTTCTTGCTGCAAAAATTTTTGTTCCAAAGCAGTTTTTACTGTCATTCTTAGGTCTGTATCATCCCACGGCTTGGAAATATAACGGTAAATTGCACCTTTATTAATTGCGTCAATGGTTAAATTCATATCTGCATAACCCGTAAGAAGAATTCTCACACAGGATGGATCCTTATCTTTCACTTTCTCCAGCAATTCAGCACCGTTCATACCGGGCATTCTCATATCTGAGATAACTAAATCGAATTTAACTTTAGAGAACATTTCAGCAGCATTTTCGCCACTATTTGCTGTATAGACTTTATATTCATCTTGTCTAAACAAACGCTTTAACGACTTAATAATGTTTTCTTCATCATCGACAATAAGCAATTTGATTTGAGTATTATCCATTAAATATTTCCTGCTTTTCGAACTAATTTCTCCATAAGATTATGCGACTTTTTCCTGTTCTGATTCTTGCTGCATAATTGGGATATTTATAATGAAAGTTGTTCCTTTACCCACTTCACTTTCTATATCTATTTTTCCACCATGACGTTCAATAATACTGTATGACAAAGACAAACCAAGACCTGTGCCTTTACCAACAGGTTTTGTTGTGAAAAAAGGATCAAATAATTTTTTAATATTTTTTTCCTCAATTCCACTGCCAGTATCACTAAATTTGACAAAAACCCAATCGTCGTTTTTACCTGTTTCTATTGTTATTGTGCCTCGATCATCAATTGCATGTGCTGCATTTACAAGCATATTCATAAATACCTGATTTAACTGTGATGCTATACACTCCACTTGTGGAATATCATCGTATTTCTTGATTACGTCAGCTTTGTATTTAATCTCGTTGTTAACTATATTTAGTGTGCTATCAATACCCTGATGAAGATCTGCCAACTGCCAATCGGTACTGTCCACATGGGAAAAGTCTTTTAGATCCTGAACTATTTTCTTCACCCTGGCGACTCCTTCTTGAGACTGTTCCAGTAACTCTGGTAAATCCGTGCGGATAAACTCAATGTCTAATTCATCTCGTATTTTATTGATCCGCTCCATATTCATGTAAACCGAACTTTCCTTGTCACTATATTTTTCATAATTTTCAATAATGGAAAATAGGTCATTTACATACTGAGACAAGCTAGATAAATTTGAACTAATGTATCCAACCGGATTGTTAATTTCATGTGCCACGCCAGCAGCAAGCTGCCCAATTGAGGCCATTTTTTCTGACTGCAATAACTGATTTTTTGCGTTTTGCAGACTATTGTATGCAGACTTTAACTCAATATTTGATTTTCTTAGTGCAACCTGAGTTTCGACCTGGTCGCTAATATCTACAAAATATCCAGCAATCTCTGAAGTGTTATCACTTTTTTTAATTAACCTTAATTCATCATGAACCCATTTGTATTTACCGTCAGCACAACGGAGACGATATTCACGTACGCATCCACGATTTTTATGGATTTTTTTAAACTCCGTAAGCGCCTTATTCATATCATCTGGATGTATGAGTTTCCAAAAAAACTCCACATTTGATGTCATCATATCTGGCGGATAACCCAAAAACCGCTCCACATTGCTGCTGATGAATTTAAGACTAAAATTTTCTGCTTTTAATGAAAACAAAACGGCCGGACTTGAATTCAGCACATACTCCAGGCGTTCATTCGATTCTTTAAATGCTTTGTTCTTTTTATTTATTTCTTGATTGAGAAGATATCGCTCGAGTATTTGCTCAATTTCCATGGATAAAAACTTAATTACATCGTAATCAATATTTTCTATTTCTAAATTTTCCGCCCCCATAGAAACTAAAATTGTAATACCGTACAATTTTCCTCTTGAGCGCAGTGGAATTGCATGAACACTAACGTTAGATCCATCAATTTTTGCGTTTTTGGTAAATAATTGAGGCTCTATATAGTCTTCATTATGGTAAGTAGTGTAGATTTCCTCTGCATATTCTCCAATCAGCCTGAGTAATAATGAACCATCTCTTTCGTGGTTATTTTTCTGGTCGAATATTCTTTTACATTTACCTTCTGATGTGTATCGCACAAAATAGGTTTGCTCAAATCTTGTTATATCAAGCAGACTGATAAGAAATTCAATTAACAGTTTTCGTAATCCCCCTTGTTTTGAGATGATTTTTTCACCCTGCATGAATTTTTTCATTGCTTCGCTTAGCAGCAGTCCTCGGACATTACTGTGCGTTAGCTGCATCATAACGTCGTTTACATAAGCTAACTGGCTTTCATGTTGCTCTTCATATTTTTTTTCAACTAGATTAATTTCGATCGCCAGTTCTACTGCATGACTCTCGTAAGGAAAATATACATTGAGCTTGTCTTTTTGATTGTTCTCTAATCCCGGAAAATAATAAATGCTTCTTATTTTTTTTTCAGCGATTATTTTATCTGTTTCAGTGCAAAGTTTTTTCTCGGGTAATGTAAATATAATTAATGGATTACAGGAATTTAGACTTATATAACGGTTAAAGTCGTTAACAGAACAGCACAAATATGTGTAGTCCAACGAAGACAATGCATCCGATAACAAGCTCGTTTCTTTGCCTTCGCCTATTACAAATATTTCAACATTATTGCCATCTAGTTCCATTTTCTACCTATGTCATATAAACTGATTTTCGCTAACAGTTTCATCTACACTACCAAGTATCTCTTCAATTTTTAAATAATCCAATCCCATAGCATTTAAGGCTGGCACTGAAAAATTGACAATATAATTTCCGCCGTTATTACCAATCCCTAATCCCTTTACCATAAAATCTGCCAAGTGAAGCGCACAAGCCAAATCTGATTCAGCTATTTTTTCCATGTCTCCCTGTTGCTCAATTGCTGTAATCACAACTTGTGGTAAACGCCAATATGACAAAATATGCGCACTTATTTGCACATCACTTTTATCCAATATTTTCAGATGTGATTTTTCATATGCACAATTATGCTCTTCTTGAAAACGCGAAATTTCCTCATGTGTATCGGGAAAATAAGTGTCCAACATAATTTTTCCCACATCTCGTAACAAACCAGTGATAAAAGCACTCGGCTCATCTATGTTGCAAGTTTCTGCAATTATTTGTGTGGCCACACCTTTTGCAAAAGCGTGTTGCCAAAATTTTTTAAAATTCAATTTTCCGGTACTACTTTGAAACTGATCCATTACTCCTATCGCAGTGACAAGATTATAAATACTTGAAAGCCCAACAATCATACATGCTTCTTTAATTGAGCTGATTTTTCCAGAAAAACCAAAAAACGGTGAATTTGCGATTTTTAGAACCTGTGACGACAAGCCGGGGTCTTTAACCAAAATTGCTTCAAGTTTTTTAATGTCTACGTTTCCTTTGTTAAATAACATTATCACGCTATTAACGGTTTCTGATAATGCAGGCAGTCTTGATTTTTCAGTGAATTTAACTTGCATGCTATGACATAATCTTGATCAATAGGTGTCTTAAAAAGACTTTTATTAGCAGATCTCTTTTTACATCTCCTTCGTAGTATTTGAACTGCTCTTTTAGTTGGAGAAACAAATCACGTTTCATTTTCTCAACTTCCTGCTTGGCTAATTTAATTTTGCGTTCAATCAGTATTTCTTCCACATTGTATTTACTTAAACCACTTATCATTTTTTCACTGAGAACCGTGTCCTCATTAATAATGCACATGTTGTTACTCATGATTGGTTTAACAATCCTATCACCAACACATAAGTCACTTATCATAACTTTCTTAAGTTCCTTCATACTCTTCAAACATCCTTTTGAATGAGTACAATTATTTTCCCTTTTGCCTGGGCCGGAGGTTTAAGCTTGGCCCAGCAAATATCAAACTTGGCCTTTTTTCCAATATCAATTTCTTTAACAAATCTATTTTCTTCCTTACTCAATATTGACTGGAGCATTGATTCAGGGAATATATCTTCCAGTATTGCCCCAACTAGCGACATGCCATTATTACTTAAATATTCATTCGCTTTTTGGTTTGCAATTACCACCATTCCATCATCATCAATGCCCAATACCGCATGTGGAAGTTGTTCTAATATGTCTTGGGATATTTGTAGAACTTGCATATTAATGCTAAGACTTCGCGATTTATCCTCAACAATTTTTTTCAACTCGACGTTTTTATCTTTTAGTTCCGAGTTAGTCACGGCAAGTTTATCCGTTAACTTCTTATTATCTTCAACCAATTGATATTGAAGAAAAGCATCGGTAACTATTTTTATCAGCATGTCATCATCCCAAGGTTTTGGGATAAAACGCCATATTGCACCTTCATTAATTGAGTCTGTGATACTTTTAATGTCAGAATAGCCACTAAGTACAATGCGGATCGTATCCGGCTGAATTTCTCTTGCTTTACTTAGAAATTCCACGCCTGTCATATTCGGCATCAATTGGTCAGATATGATGACAGCTACTTTATTTGCCTTTAGCAATTCAATAGCTTCCTCTCCCGTTTTCGCAGAGATAACCGTCATATCTTCTCGTCGGAATAAACGCTTTAATGAAGCGATGATGTATTCCTCGTCGTCAACTACCAGTAATGATTTTTCCATTTTTCATCTAATTCGTTTATTTGGTATTAAAGTTATCGACATGATGTTTTAGTTAATTTAGCTTTATTTCTCTATTTTTGGCTTGGGCTCAATTCTTTGTTGTTGCATAAAACAATGTTTTTCTTATTAAAATATCCTGACTCAAATTAGGTTAGTTTATTTATGATTTCGATGAATTTCTTGTTTCATGAAATATAAGAGAGCTATCGATAATGGATTAGCTCAGGTCGGGGATGAGCATGTGCTGCGAGTTGCCATATTATGAAGTTACAAAAGTGGTCAATTTTCAATTACCTGACCCAAACTGAATGACAATTCGAGGTATTCTATTGTCCCTAATACACTTTCCAGCAAATTCGATCTGTTTCTTCTCAAACACGCCATATTGCTTTCCACAGCAGCCCATGCTCAGGCGTGATGTTTTCAAACTGCTTAAAATACAACCGTAAATTCAATCCCCACCTTTAATTCAATGGAAGTAATTTTCAAATTTGCTAATTTGTAGTTGAGTTAAGTAGCGAAGTGATTTTAAATAGTTCAATTATTTCATCATTTCATTAATGGCAACCAGGATGCTCAAATAATGAACAAACAACATTTTCTACTCATAGCATTAGCGAGCTTACTCTCACTACCCTGCCTTTCCTTCGCAAAGGAAGCTAATAAGTTATACAAAGGGTGTGGCGCAGATAAGTCTGAAGCGAGATTACATCTCGGGCAAAATATCTATTCAGACGTAAAATCTTCAGCCAAAAACAAAGTAACAGTTAAAACACAGTCCTTGCTGGACTTTTTTATGGGTGAACAGGTGGGTCGAGAAGATGAAACATCAAGCCTGATTGAGTCCAGTGTTTTTCTCTGTAATGTCAATATCGTAAAAACAAACGGAGAATATTGTGCCGAAGTAAGCAAAAATGCTTTGGCGGAATGTGCGACTAACAAGCTAAACACCCAATTATCTTACACCCAAACTAATCTGAATAAATTTGGCGATGCTAAAATCAAAAAAGCCAGGGAATGGCTTGACGATATCGACAGTAGTAAAGGTTTGTACACTGTTGTTGGGGATTCAATCGATCAATCTAAAACTGATAAGCTGGTTGGCATTGAAGCCCACCTACTTAAAGTGCTAGATACACAGTATGCACGCTTCGACATCAGTGGTGATAACATCAATATTAAATTGGGCGACAAAAAAATTCAGCCCAACCGTGACATTGCATTAAAAGTCGCTACACACAACTATGTAATCACCAGTCCGGGACATTGCCCAATTGTAGGCGAAGTAAAACTCACCTCCAAATCCAAAGTTGTCGTTAGTCATAAATTTTCCGATTATGAGTATCCTGAAATAACATTTACATCCAACCAGGGTAATAAAGTACAGCTAACGGTAGATGGAAAAAACTGGCCTGTCAGTAAAACCTTTTCGGATAAACGTTGTGATGGCAACCTGGCTTATGCGTTTAAATTCGAAAATGATGTTGAAGAAGGCACCGTACGCCTACGACCGGGATTAAAAACTGTGGTGAGCGAAAATTTCACTTCCACCGCTGATAGAAATGCCAGGACACAAGTAGCCAATCAATACAAACAAGGCAGCTTATATCAAGCTGACTACCTGCACATGAGTTTAACCAGTAATTCCAACACGATCGATAGTATGAACGGTGCGAAATTATCAAGAACAACCTTAAGCAACGCCCTCCGTCACGGGCCCAGCCTGATATATGCGCAGGATGATAAAGAGTCTTACGCGGTTGAATTTGTCTATAAACTGGAACTGCAACTATTAAAAATTGGTAAGAAACAAAGCCCGTTGGGACTAGGCTCCATCGCTCTCATTCCGCACGCCGGTTTTGATATTGGCCTGGGTTATCACGATCTGGATGGCAAGGATACGTTTGAAAACCCCAGCAGCTCAGAATACGAAAAATTCTACAAAAGTTTTGTCGTGCTGCGACCCAGCATTGGCTTGGGCTTTCCCATAAATGGTGATTTTGGTCTGGATCTAAATTACAGCCGCAGTCTGTTCATGAATAAATCCAATATTTTCACCATTGGTATTAATATACGTCGGTAAACATCCCGGCTGACCTCTCCAGTAGCAGATCATTTAGTGCCTAACAGGCTGCAGAAAAACTTGTACTCACCAACGAGTTTTTCTACAGTCTGCCGATGGATAAAAGCATTTGTTGCAATGCCGATCAGGCAAGCTAAAATACTCGGAAACTTCAAATCCCTATGACCAGCCGAGAGAATAATTAAGGAAACACCCATGAGTCACTACTGGAGCTCAATTGTCAATGAGCTTACACCTTATGTACCAGGCGAGCAGCCAAAATTAGATAAGCTAATTAAACTTAATACCAATGAAAATCCTTACGGGCCTTCTCCACTTGTACTAGATGCCTTAAAGAACGAGGCAACAGATAAGCTGAGACTTTACCCCGACCCAAATTCCGATCGATTAAAGCAAACAATCGCCGACTACCATCAAATTTCGGTTGATGAGGTATTTGTAGGCAATGGTTCTGACGAAGTGCTGGCCCACACTTTTCAAGCACTTTTAAAACATGATGCGCCGTTATTGTTTCCCGACATCACCTACAGTTTTTATCCAGTATATTGTGGCCTTTATCAGGTTGATCATAAGATTATTCCACTCAATGAACAATTCGCAATCAATGTGGAGGATTACTTTCAGGTCAATGGTGGCATAATTTTCCCCAATCCAAATGCTCCGACGGGAAAATTATTATCCATTGGCTCCATAGAGTGTTTGTTGCAGGAAAATACAGATTCAGTCGTTGTCATTGATGAGGCTTATATTGATTTCGGTGGCCAATCTGCCATTCCGCTAGTCAATAAATTTGATAATTTATTGGTCATACAAACTCTGTCTAAATCACGTTCCTTAGCTGGTTTACGTGTTGGGTTTGCTGTGGGTAATGCAAGTTTGATTGAAGCGTTGGAAAGAGTAAAAAACAGCTTTAATTCCTACCCACTGGATCGTTTTGCCATCAGCGGTGCGGTTGCCGCCTTTGAAGATCAGACTTACTTTTCGGATACCTGTCAAAAAATATTAAGCAGCCGAAAACAACTTGAAGCAGAATTACAACAATTGGGATTTGAGAGTATTCCCTCGGCAGCAAACTTTTTATTTACACGTCATACTGAAAAAGACGCAGCTGAGATCAGCGCGGCATTGCGTGAACGATCCATCATTGTTCGGCATTTTCATATGCCACGTATTGATCAATATTTACGAATTACGGTGGGCACGGCGCAGGAATGTGGTGCCTTAATTACAGCTTTGAAAGACATTTTAAACGATTAGGAAAACATCGCCACAAAAAGCTCGTCATGCGGGCTTTTATCGTTATTGAGCTAACTGGAATAATTGACGGATATTTTCCACCCGTTTTCGATTTACATTAAAGTCTGAATAACCGGTTCTCGATGCAGACCGAACCTGTATGAGTTTTTCATCTTCATCAAAATAAAACTCCAGATCATCTACAAAACGTAATATCAACGTAGTCACTGTGTAATATAAATAGTTACCATCTTCTTTAATTAATTTTGTGCGCGGTAAGCTATCGATAACGCACTTTAACCTGACTTTCGCAGAGGCTTGCGAATCTAAAAATTGCAGTGCAGAAACACGCTGGCTTTGATTTTCAGCTAGAGAAGAAACACAATTTGGTTTATCCGGACAGGCTTTCAAGTGCGTATTTACCTTACTCTCTGCAAAGCTTGGTGTAGTAAAAAGTAGCATGATCAATAATAACAACACTGAAAATATTGACATAGTGTGTATTTCTAACAGGAACTTAAGCAAAGCATAACACGAATACTTGCTGACCTGTACGCCTTAAATTTCTTATCGATAAAGCAGGCAATACGTTTTCATTTATGCCACCTCTTTATCCGCTACATCACCCATTATTTGTTCCTGCTCATTGCTTTTCTCCCTGCTAAATTCCGGGTTTTTACGGTAAAACTCAAAGCAATATTTTAGTCCGTTTATTTGTCTCTGCTTTAACTCATGGAATTTAATGCCATAGATGTATCGATTATCAACTTGTTTTTCCCAGGCGATGTCACCAATAATTCGTATCGGTGTTTGCTCTTCATATTGTTTTACATCGTTATAAGGTAAATAGATATCCATGGGGACTTCTGAACTTAATATTTTTTTAGGCATTCTGAGTTGCAGGCCCGACAGACTAAAATCAGTGGTTATACCTTCCAGCACATGCCCATCTTTACCCTCTATTTTAACTAATAAACTGGTTTCTGAGCGGGGGTATTCTCGTTTTTCGTGCTGAGCCGCTTGAATTTCTACTTCAAAATCATAAGTAAAGCCAGCCATCAATTCATTCAGTTTTTCTGTTACATGAAATAAGTCTTGACCAATCGCTGCTGTGGTTTCTACCTTTGAAGAACTTTCATGTAAGGTTTCAAACAAGTCTTGCAAGGTACTATTTAACGACTTTAGTTGAAGCAGCTGATCATGACTGACTTCAAAGATTTTTTTATTGGCGCTGGCGTTATCAGTGGCATTTTGCGCCATAGCTTCAATCACGCTGGATGTACCCTGGGCTTTATCCTGATTTGAACCAACTCGATCCACAACCAAACCCATTGTATTCGTCACCTCAGTAATTTTACTCGTCACCTTGTTTATGATGGCTTCAATTTCACCCAAAGAACTCGATGTACTGTTAGCCAAACCACGCACCTCATCTGCAACAACAGCAAATCCGCGCCCTGCTTCCCCTGCACGCGCAGCTTCAATAGCTGCATTGAGAGATAATAAATTAGTTTGTTCAGCAATCGTGTTAATGGTGCCAATGATATTGTGAATTTGTTCTGCAGCTGCATCCAATTCCCGAATTTGTTGTGCGGCTCGATTTACCTCGACGCTGGTTTGTTCCATCAACTGGATATTGTCCTGAATATTTTCAATACCTTCGCGTGCGCTGATCTCTGTTTGTTTTGCTCTTTCAGTGGCATCATTTGCCAGCTGTTGAACAGATTCAGAAATGTCATAAAGTTGACTGGTCGCTGAGGAAACTTCATCAGATCGCTCTTGTTCTCGTTTACTCACATCAGCAATTTCACGGGATATGGTAGCAATTTGATAAGCGGATTGACTCATGGATTTACCGCTTTCATCAATATTCCCCATAATAGAATCAAGCTTTTTACGCACATTATTAAAGCTTTTTTCCAACGTGCCAATTTCATCCAATGAGGTATGCGGCACGCTATGGGTTAGATCACCCGCTTCAACTGACTTAAGTGCCTCGCAAAGATTTTTGATGGGTTTAACAAACGCACTGGCTACCACACCAATGATAAAAAATTGCAGAATGAACTCCAGTCCTGACTCCCAAACAGAATTGAATATATAGGTATCGCGACTGACTTGTAATTGTTCAACTACCGCTTGAGCAACCTTATTTGATTCCGCAATTTCAATCATTTTGCTCAATTCACCAGTTGCTAACCAGCGATTATAAATTGTCGTAACCATGGTAACTGCAAAAAATCCAAATTGCAGTTTCCAACGGATACTGAGTGCCTTAAACCAACGCCACATTAGAATTCCTCACGATGTTTTCCTTTACAGAGTGACTAGGATCCTGTCCGAGAATTGAAAACCCGCTGTGCAAAATGGATTTCCCTCATTCGGGCTACCATTCTCGGGCAGGCTCCTAGGTGTTTTTCGGCAAATACTGATTGAATCTTTACTAAAAAATCACGCCTCAATGAAGGAATAAGCTAAGAATTTACAAATAGCTCGCTGACTTTTGCTTCAAGTTCTAATATTTTAGTGGTTTAAGGGTTTTAGAGAAATCATGTAGTCTAATCTTCTGCGAACTCCTGCGCTTCGATTTCTAAAAACATGCGATTAACATTAATACCAAAGCGACCTTCAAAACCAGACATTTGACGATATTTACCCACATCAATTCGTTCTTTCATCTCAAAATCGCTCAAGCCCTGCTCATAATATTTTTTTACTTCATTATGTAATAATTGAACATATTCAAGCATATACTTTATGCCAGATTTATCAGTTACCGGGCCATGCCCCGGGATAACTTGGTTAAATTCAAGTTTATTCAAGCTTTCCAGCGCTTGAGCATTACCCGATGGGCTGGCATCCTGAAAACCGGGCGTGCGTAAATAGAACAAGATATCACCAGCAATAAGTACTTTTTCCTCCGGAATATAAACTGCCAAGTCTCCTTGGGTGTGTGCATGTGCTGGATGGTAAAATTGAAACGTTAGTCCACCGATTTGCATTTTCTCATTACCCTCAAGCACCTCAGAAGGCAAAACAACCTGGGTACCCTGATTTTTACCTTTCGTCATTTTTTCCAAAATCCCCAGCCAGCGTTCGCCAATTTCCTCCGCTTTATCTTTCATGTAGTACTGCCCCATAATTTTGGGTGCAGGTGACAAATTACTGAATGCCTGATTCCCCATCCAGTGGTCTGCATGATGATGGGTATTGAATACATGTGTAATCGGTTTACTTGTCAATTTGCGAATCTGTTTGAGAATCATTTCCCCCACTTGTAGCGAGCCTCCCGGATCAATGACCACAACGCCCTGCTGCGTAATAATGAAAACAGAATTGCATATAAATCCTCCATTCGTTTCATTGGGAACATCCATATCACCAATCAAAGCATAAATATTTTCTGTCACTTTTGTTAAGTTTGGATTCGATAAACTTGGCGTATTTGCCGCTCCAAAAACACTTGTATTTGCAACTAATAGTATAAAAATAATGACATACGAAAATAGGTGCATCATTTATCTCCCGTAGCGAAATTAAGCTTTATTTTGCCAGCCATTTGAATTAAACCTAAGGTCAACAAGCACAGCAACAATGTATTAATGACACAGCCAGAACTGTGCAAATGCACATAGTAGTTTTTATCAACAAGAGTATTATAAAATGTTGGTTTTTTGGGTTTACCGATGCATTATTTGCCGTTCAAATATCAAATTCTTATCACACCGGTTCTAATCATATTGATGCTAACCGGTTTGGTCTGGTTTACACTGGGAAGTCATGACGAAATTCGACAGGGAAATGAAAAAGTCCGCCAATGGGGGCGAATTACCGATCATTTGCATACCGCAATTGGTGCAGCAGAGCGTATGCATAACATCGCGAAAAAACTCCACAAAGCCAACGATGATGAAACTGACGAGCTGAATTTCAGCTATCTGGAACAAAGTCGTATTTTTTCTGATAGTTTGTTGTATCCCGAAATTCTAGAAATAATGTCTGCCACAACACTGAAGTTTGTGAAAAAGCACGAACAAGCAGTTGCTTATCAAGAAGAACTTAATCCCGCCCACATTCTGTCGGCATTCGAAGCATTAATCCCTGAACTGGAAAATCTGTATAGCACGCTTTGGTCACAAAAACGGACGGCCTATATTGATTATTACGAAAACTTTCAGGTCAGTGGCTCCAAACTCACGACTGTTTCGCTTTCAGTGCTTATTTTTTGCGTGATCGTCGGTATTATTCTTTCCTTTTGGAGTATCTCAGTTACACGCAAACGTTTATTTGCTTTAACATCCACTGCGCATGACGTTTGTTCTGGCAAACTTAAAATAATGGACAAACCCGTCACCAACCGAGATGAGTTGGATGAATTAAACAGCTGCCTGTCTGACATGACCAATCAGTTAATCAATGTCGTAAGTGTAGATAAAGTACTGGAAGGCGCTGATAGTGAGCGTAAGCGCATCGCCATGGATTTGCATGACCAAACTCTCTCGCAATTAACCGCATTGGCCCGACAGTTGGAACAACTATCATTGCCTAACGAACATAATGCTGAGGTATTTAACAACATAGCCGAAATCGAAAACGGTATTCGACAAATTATTGATGATCTGCATCCCCGAACACTTGATATACTCGGACTGGAACCTGCCATTCGTTCGTTTTTGGAAAAACATACCAAGCAAGATAACTCTCCCAGTTATTATCTGAGCATTGAAGCTGAAGTTGAAGATGCATTAACTGATGGACAGTGTTTAAGCTTGTATCGCATAATTCTCGAAGCGAGTCATAATATTCTTCGTCACGCGGATTGTTCTCAATTTGAAATTATTCTTCGCGTATTGCATGAGGATATCGTGCTTACAATAGATGATAACGGCAAAGGGCTGAACATTACACATGATAGCAATGGTTTAGGTATGATCAGCATAACTGAGCGCGCAAAATCCATTGGTGCATCTGTTGAGTGGAAATCATCTCGCTTTAATCAGGGTACGCGATTCCAATTATGTTTACCCTTACCTAAAAACATAAACGACCAAATTCCGTGAACCGAGAAAAAACACTCTTAATCATTGAAGATAATCCGAGAGATCGCGATTACTTGGATAGTTTGTTTCCTGACTACGCTGTTGCAAAACTCGCCGATGGCAATGAAGCTGCAAGTATCATAAATGAACGCTATTTTCCCTATATCATTAGCGATATTCAAATGCCCGGTATGGATGGTATTCAGCTGGCTAAAACACTTTGGCAAACACACAAAAATAGCCGCATAATATTTTGGACTCAGTTCAGTGATGAAATGTATTTACGTGCATTAGCTAAAATTATCCCCCCCGAAACTGTCTATGGCTTTGTCTTAAAAAACAATCGCGCAGAAACTTTGCGAAAAGCAGCCCAAACCGTGTTTGTTGAGAATCAATGCTGGATTGATAGCAAAGTTCGACCAGTGCAAGCCCGCCTACATAATCCACATCAAGCGTTAACCGATACAGAATACGAAGCACTGATAGATATAGCACTTGGCCTAACCGACAATACAATTGCTAAACGACGATATTTATCCCGTCGGGGTGTACAAAATCGATTAAAGTCTTTATACGAAAAAATAACCGAAGAAAATGGTTTTAGCCTATGCTCCGAGGCATTTAACTCTCGTAGCCGAACCATTTCAATCGCTTTTCGAAGAGGTTTAATTAACGCATTTACTTTGGAGGAAGAAGAAAAAAAACTTCAGAGTTGGTTGTCAGAAGATAACGATTAATCATCCAACTTTTTATAGGAAAAAACGCGAAAAGGAGTATAACCCAAACTGGCCCAGGCAATTTCCGCGGGTATGTTCTGGGGCATATAAGATAGCTCGACCACTTCAATATCATGTTGTTTAAACCAGGTTTCGGCTTGCTGCACAAGTTGGCGCGCTAGCCCGGATTTTCGATGCTCATCTTCAACCCAGCAAAGTATAATGTTCCCCACACGGCCGACACCACTTTCCGGCATAGCAGTTTTTGATATCCTGGCCAACAAACAGGCAATCTTATCCTCATTTTTTTCCGCAACCAGCGCAATCGCATCGTCGTTTTCGATAAATGTCTTAACAAATCTCAGAATTGACTCATCTACCTTGCTTTGCAAACCACTGACATAAAGATTATCATTTTCTAACTGCAAATAAGTTGCTATATTGATCAGGCATTGCGCCAAATAATCTGCATCAATTTTCGCTGCTAATCTCGTTGTAGTACTGTCCATTTAGTAAATATTCCTTACTCAAAATAAAATCATGGAAAAATTCTAGACTAAGAATGTTGCAAAAATGAAACATCATTGAAATCATGTGTGTTTGACTTCAACGATTAACATACCATTTAAATCCAACGGACATATTAACAATATCTTTCAGGGATAGATACGAACGATTATGGTAATAATCTACCAGGAATAGATCCAGCACACCAATTTCCCAATATACTCCATCAGGAAGTATGTTAGATTTTGTTGTGAAACTGGAATTGATAAATTCTGCGCCAACATAAGGCATTATATGGATCGAATTGCACGGATAACCATCATCATCCCGCAAACAACCGGGCGCATTAGTTTCGCGAACATCAAGCGCATAAAACAAGTTCAATCCTAAATATATATTTAAGTTGTTTGGCCCGATAAAAGAGAGATTTGCAGGCCAATAGTACGCGTTTTTTAGGGCAATTGTATTTATTTTTGTTCCCGCTTTCGATGCTCGCGCATAGCCATAAAAAACCTCTAATGCCAACCGATTGTCCAAATACTGCTTACCTAATCCAAGTGAAAAATAACCGATATTTCCGGCATACTGAAGCTTTATGTGACTTGGATGATACCAAGCTTGGGTATTGCTATTTTCGTCAGCAACGGCAAAAGAGCACATGAAAAGTGCTGCAATGTTTATAAGCCACTTGCGGTAACTTTTATAATTGTATTTCGTGAATAGCAATATCATCCTGATCCACATTTACTAAAGAATAATCGTGTCGATCAATGCTACCGTTGATTAGCATTTTTGTAACACCACCATCTGACCTTGATCTTTGTTGCTCTGATCGAGTGTGAGCATGACCGTGTATTGTTAGTGAAACATTATAATCAAACATCAGTTGCTCAAGACGTACACGAATAGTCTCACTTACTCTGCTATCAAAGAACGAAACATGCGAGACAATTATTACATGCTGTAAGGAGTCAGTTCCCAGCAACTCTGCTTCGAGCCAGTTTAGGTTTGGCTCTTTGCCACCAAATTCAGGTTGGTTATTATCAAAAAAAATAAATTTAACTTTACGATAGATAAAACTAAAATTTTTCGGACCATACATTTTATGATAAACATCCGATCCATTACTTAAATAATCGTGATTGCCTATAGCCAAAAAATAAGGCATTTTTAGATTTGCCATAACCGAATGACTCCATTCGAATTCTTGCAACAATCCCATGTCTGTAAAATCACCTGCTACGACGCTGAACTCACTGAGTGAAAACTGGTTTATATGCCCAACAACACGCCGCCCTTCGTCATAGTGGTTATGTAAATCAGCGATGATAGTAAAATTAAAAGGAACGAACTCTTCACTTGATGACTCTTCTAATCTGTCAATGGCTTTTTGTGTTAAAGCAGTTTGTGAAGCATTTGTTTGATAGGGACTGTAGTCATAGTAGTCACTACAAGCACTAATCTGAACTGACAAAATACTTAAAATTAGAAGAACTTCCCTTTTAGTGAAATATATCAGCATAGACTAATATCCAATGTAGTTTTTCTGATTAAATGAAACCCAAATTAGCAGCTTCGAATCCTTCTAATCCCTGGAAATTCAGCAAAGAAAAAACTGTGAACCAGTCGATGTTTTTTCAATTGTTTTTAGTTCAATTTGAGCGGCTCATCGTAAATACAGGCTGATTTCAAGTAAACAAGCCTATACTCCGAGAACCAGTTCTCATAATTATAATTGATAATATATAACTTTTTTAGCGTCAGTCGATAGGAAAAGCACAATGGGACTGATGAGTGTTTTATAGCACTAGTTGCAACTAAAAATAATTAATACTAATCCCGACCATCTGTAAAAACTAAAAGATCATTTAAAAAATTATTTTTTTAAATGTGTTGATAGCTGTGCGTTATATTTACCAACTTCGGATTAGAGTATTATGTCATTTCGAGCTTTTATTATCATATTTATTTGCTGTTTAACCCAAATTATCGGCTGTGCAACCACAAGTCAAAAATCCAATAAAATTTTTAACACGCATAATTTTAAAAATGCCGCAATTGATGCATTAACACAACCATCCACCTGGATACCCGCTGCAGGTGCATTAACTGTTGCTGCAACAAATACCGATAAAAAAATATCTGACTGGGCCATAGAAAACTCACCGGTTTTTGGCTCACAGGAAAAAGCAGAACACGCCAGCGATGTCTTACGTGAAGCCAGTGAAATGGGTTTTTACGGCACAATGTTACCCGTGTCGGTCAGCGCTGGACTTGGTGCAGCCGTTAGTAGCAAATTAATCGAATCCAGTGTGAGTATTGGTGCGTTAAATCTGGTAAACGAAACCACCACCTACTTGAAGAATACTGTCCGCCGACAACGACCGAACGGTGGCGCCCGAGCCAGTTTCCCTTCACGTCATACATCGTCAGCTTTTGCGCATTCCATTCTGGCAAAGCGCAATATAGCAAACACCGGTTTGCATCATGTTGGTAAAACAGGTTTTAATGTCGCTTTTACAGCATTGAGTGTAGGCACAGCCTGGGGACGCGTGGAAGGCGAAGCGCACTACCCGTCTGATGTCATGGCCGGCGCAGCGTTAGCCAGTTTCGTAAGCCACTTTTTTTACAACGCTTTCATCGATAATCCCAACCAACAAATTGGCGTCACGGTTAACTCCGCGGAAAAATCTGGTTCGATTGGTGTAAAAGTTCAGTTTTAGTGTTCACATATTCAAATCATTTCGTCACTAAAACCATTTCAATAATCTGTGAGATCGCTTTTACAGTGATCCACAGATAGCGCTACACTCGGGAGGAGATAAATTTTAACGCGACTATTGCTCACAAGATGACTTATTCGTGATTTCCTGGATAATCTTTTTAGAAAATTTAACTAAAACTAATAAAGATAAACTGCTCGCGCTGCTGCATAATTAGCGCCAAGTTCTGGCAAAATTAAAAATCTATTTTTCTGCCTTGCATAACGTTTGTTAACAACTGGTAATTTTCGTTTATTTTCATAACGATTTCCAACAACTTTGGCAGCATGATAACCAATAGCAATCGCCAATGGATAATCTCCTGCCCAATGGACACCATTATTTAACACCCCAAATCCTAACAGTGTCATTAACGTGTAGCCAAGCAGCCGTATATAGGTGTATTCCGGGTAGTTATCGGCAACAATCGTCATCGTGGCCATAACGGTTGCCAAATGCCCGGAAGGAAACGCATCATATTTTGGCACATTTTCCTCATATTTTTTTTGATCGGGAAACCATTGCCACTTCCCTCCTGAACCTGTTGATTTAAACGGGGCTTCGCGTCCTGTGATCCGTTTTAGAACCTGAATCACTATACCTGTCACAAAAAGTGTTTCAACTATCTGACTTGCTGTTGAGAGCGCACGTGCATTATTATTTAACCAGCAGTAACTGGCGAATCCGATGACCACCCCAAGATGGGTCAGACCATCACCAATATAATAAAAAAAGGAATTCAAATTCGCAGGCGCTAATAATGGTGACTGTTTTCCACCAATTCGCCAATCAATCAGTGTATGTGTCTCCCGACCATGCGTGTCATCATCTATCAGCCCCAACTTTCGAGCGAAGGACTGGGATTCATCCAGGATTTTCTGATCGTAATGAACAAGTAAAAATGTACTACCAAATATATAAGCCAAAGTTCGATAGTTTTTTTGGGGTTTTATATCTATGACAAAATTTTTCAAGTTTGAAGGTACGTGTGTTAACCAATCGAACCAACCAGGCGGTTGATATTCAATTTCTGTCGAGTACAGGTTTTTTGACAACCGTTTTTCTTCAAACAAACTTATGCTGTTGCTTGCAAATCCGTTTGATGTATACAGCACAATCAGCGCATTGAGCATCAGCAACAAGATCAATTTTTTTAATTCAACATTCATTAAACTTCAATTGTTTTCAGTCAGTTTGATTACCACTTTGCATGAAAATGAAGCTTCACAGTGTCACCAGAATAAGCCGGTGTTACCGCAGGGCAATCGGGCTTAAAAACAATCAATATTTTGAACAGAGGCATTTAGTTAATGACAATTGTCAGCACATTCGAGATGATTGCAGTTTTATAGTGAATCATTAAATTGGAAACTACTAACAACCT
>Ga0316207_10001399_pt1 | contig 29958 bp, 27 predicted proteins | sample 6weekpyrite_MG_FD_204943 | JGI IMG/M metagenome (GOLD analysis project Ga0316207, IMG submission 204943) | Microbial mat bacterial communities from mineral coupon in-situ incubated in ocean water Damariscotta River, Maine, United States -... | ecosystem: Environmental > Aquatic > Marine >...
ACCAATGCGCATCACATAAATCACAAATATGAATGTAATCACGTATGCACGTGCCATCGGGCGTATCATAATCCTGGCCAAAGATTGAAATGCTCTCACGTCGGCCAGAAGCGGCCTGTAGCACCAGAGGGATTAAATGGGTTTCAGGTACATGTCGCTCACCTATTCGCGTCTCAGGATCAGCCCCTGCCGCGTTGAAGTAACGTAGCGATACAGACTTAAGCCCGTAAGCACGATCATAATCTGCGAGCATCTGCTCAACGATTAATTTGGTACGACCATAGGGGTTAATCGGTAGCATTGGGTGTTTTTCATCAATAGGCACATATTCAGGTTCACCAAACGTAGCGGCCGTTGATGAAAAAATAAAATGAAACACACCATGCTTCACCATGGCATCGAGTAGGTTTTGGGTGTTGGTAACATTGTTATGATAATATTTAGCAGGTGAATGGATTGACTCCCCTACTTCAATAAACGAAGCAAAATGCATTACAGCATCAAAGATGTTTTCTGAAAACACCTTGTCGAGTAAATCAATATCTGCGAGATCGCCTTCAATGAACTCACCACCCAACACAGAATCACGATAACCGCCGGAAAGATTATCAAAGGTTGTGACATCTGCGCCTTCAGCGAGTAAACGTACTACCATGTGGGAGCCGATATAACCTGCTCCACCTACTACTAATATGTTCATTTATAAACCACCGTAGGTCGGTTCAGGAATCGGGGATACCGTAAACCGACGCGCGAATTTTAATAATTTAATCATTCCAACTTTCCCATATTCTTTTAGCCAGAATCCATTTACCCAAATTACTTAGAGACGTGAATTTAATTTATAAGTGCAACTCTCACCAACTAAAGTTAGAGAAGCACAATGCGTTAAAAACAGCTTCCCTATGAAGAACAATACCAAATTTCTAGCAGGACTTAACCAAACTGAGATAACTATTAAGGCCCTATGGTGCCTCGACGTCTATACTGACCATCCCATCATCTGATCCTATCCCATTAAAGACGGTAAAAGGTATATTTACGCGTCCTGTAAATTTGGCGTCAGGGATAAAAAACCAATCACCATTTGATTGGTCCAGACGACCTCCCACTGGCCCGTTAATAAATGATGCTGTCAGGTCTTTATCTGAATCAGAATCGGTTCTGGCTAAATTGATCTTTATTTTCTGCCCCATCTGCGTTGAGATTAATTGATCGGCGGCCTTAGGTAGAACATTATTAACTGATGCAAATGCCCCTTGCGAGAAGGTATAAAAGGATCCCGCATAGACATTTTTTAAAGAATGTGCCCTGACCATATACCATGCACCAGGAACCGGGTTTGAATCAACAAACTGATGTCCAGCATGCAACTTAGATGGATTTAAGGCCTGATAGGGCCCAAATCGATCTAACGCACGATAGATACGGTACTGCACTCCCGCTTCATCATCAGCCTTCACCCAATTAAGCTGCACACCACCTTCCAGCCTTTTAGCCTGTAATCTTCTGACAGGTTCCGACGGAAAGGGACATAATGTTGGATCACCCAACAAGTTGACCCAGACAGGATTAAGCCACGTGTATTTCCCGGTTGGAGTATATTCCAATGTATCAACGCCCCCAAATGTGCGTGACCCGTTATTGACTGTGCGCAAATGACTGTAACCAATAGATTTACCCAGCGCCATGTGATGCAACTGCCATGTAGGCCGCGCGCCCCATCCTGTTGCTAAGCCATACCACTGCTGCGCCAGCATTGCGGTCATCAGGTTATTTTGAGAAAAATTAAGCTTACCGCTGCCGAAGTTTATGGAAAAAACGCTCTTAATAGGCGTTGTTGTGTATTTTTTATATTTCCAGCTACCGAAATCCACACCAAATAACCACGGCTGTTGTGTACCTACATCATGGTGGCCACCGTTAACGAAATTTTTTGGCCCAACAATATTCCGCAGCGCTTTGGTTTCACCTGGTAAATACTTATTGCCTCCGTATGCTTGGCGCAAATCTCCCAAGCGCCCATGTCGCCAGTGATGGTTCTTGTCGAAATACCTTTTTAATAAAGTAACTTCATCGCCGAGAGCACCATCTAAATTGGAAAAGTCAATTCGTCCAACCTGCATTTCGATATGATCACTTGGAATTGCATTATGCTGCAAAATCCCCTGACCATTATCACGCCAGATACCATCCATATCGGCATAAAATAAATCTGTTTCCAGAGGGCGACGATCGTGGCCATCTGGGTTAGCGCGTCCACTCTTAACGATCGGAATATGGCCTACCAGGATCAAGGCATGAGATGCAGACGGGTCAGAAAAATAAGAGCGTTTAATCTGAGCCCGTAATTTTCGAGCAGCTTGAAGATTTTTGACTAACTTTTTGTTACCACGCGGCACATCGTGACGAATAACCTTCCAGCCATCACCGATCAAATCCAGTATGAAACGATCCAGACGTGGGGCAAGATCCCTAGTAAGCGTTTTATCGACAATGACAATTGCTACGCCACGATTCTCTTCTACTGGCACATTGCGACCCGTTACCCAGTAACCCGTCACAGTTCTCTCTTTGCTAGGGCGCGAAATTCGATATTCATAAGCGATACCTTGTTGACTTGCCTTATCGCTATAAACTCTGGCGAAACTTCTGAGCGATGCAATACTTTGCCATGACACTTTATCTATTTGACCTAAAATACGACGTTGAATATTTACACGCCCATTTTTCGTACCATTTACCTTAGGCCAGCTAAGGTCAATGCGAGATCCATCTTCAACAATCTTTCCGTCAATTTGTAGAAACTGCTCCGGTGACGTCTTGGCTGCAACAAAGCTCCCAGAGAAAAGTACTGGGAAGAAGCAAAAAAACAAGATTGTCTTTAACGGCCGGTAAGAATGCACTGTTTAAACCTCAAACCCCAAATTATGTCTAGTTCGAGCATACCACCTGTCACATAGCCTTTCATCCCAATACCGATGCCTTTCTACTTAATCAAGCCCAACGAAGTTTAAGGAATCAAAGCAATTTATTTGCCTCAAGATATGAATTACTTTTAATGAAAAAGAGCGACGCGCACGTGGTGACCGTGCAGCAGATGATCCATAACCAGCCAATAAAACTGATGGGGCCGATTGATTTGTAAAGTATGGCATCTATGTTGTGCAGAGATATCATTTCTATTACGGTTAAGAAAAAGACCATTAAACTTGCCAATATGGCTACTTTTTCAGTAGTTGGGCGGTTACGGATTCGGCTGATCAACCAACTTGTAATCAGGATAGCCAAACAAGTCGCAATAATGATGAGGATGATCTGTGCGGTCTGTTTTTCGGCGTATAGACTTAAGTGACGTAGAACGTTTGAAAATGCATCATGCGCGTCATGACGGTACCCCAGTAATATTTCAAAAAGAAACAGCAAATGAAACAAGGCGAGAATGGACCATGTCTGGCGGGAATAAGTTGAACACCATGATACTAACAGGCAAGTCAGCACAACAGTGCCCGCCCCTATTATGCCAGCCCATTGCGTGTAGTTGATTTCGTTCACGAATGTATTTAGCCTCTTGAACAGCTTTGCTATTTTTAAAAGGATGGTTTTATATTGGATATTATTCCGATATACATAGTGTACGTCGGTTTTGCGTTTTTCGCATTCTGGTGGCTCCCGGTTAGAACTGCAAGCCTGTTGGTTTTTTTCGGGGGGTGGCTTTTACTTCCTGTGGGGAATTATCCGCCTGGAAATGAGAGTCATACTTTTCCATACTGGATTACCGGCCTGGCAGTGCCCTCTCAGATGTTGATCAACAAGGCATGGATCGTCCCAACGACAACGATCTTGCTGGCTAGTCTTTTCAATCGAAGCGCAATACGCGAGTGGCGACCGTCGGCATTCGATATGCCGATATTGATATGGTGTGTGTGGCCCCTGATTGCTGGATTAGCAGTTTCAGGCACTTCACCAGCACCTGTTGTTTCCTCTTTATATCTGCTTTCTAGCTGGGGCTTCACCTGGTTATTGGGTCGGATTTGGTTTTCTGACGCAGCTGGGCAGCTTGATCTACTTAAAGGCATCGCACTGTCTGGCATAGCCTGCCTTCCCATCGCGGTGATTGAGGGGTTTAACCAACCGGCTTTATACGCTTTTTTTTATGAACCACATCCATTCCGATTCGATGGTGTCGAACGCTATTTTGGATTCCGCCCCATCGGCTTTTTTGAACATGGAAACCAGTACGGTATCTGGGTCGTAATAAGCGCGATTACCTCTATTTGGCTGGCATACACCATGAGAAAAGAGCGCCATGGCCGAAAATTTCAAGTTATTGCTATCACTACCCTAATGGTTGCCCTTGCTTCACAATCAGTTGGAGCCATTATATTAGGCGTACTAGGTCTTATCTTCCTGGCGGTTTGGGGCCGTTCATTTGTTCTACCCGTCATTGGACTCGCTGTTGGCTTTCTAGCAACCACCATTATTTTGCATATAAGCGGTATCTTCCCGCTGGAATACATTGCACGGCAAACCGAAGTTGGCCACATGATGATAAGCTTTATGAGAGATCTTGGTCGAGGATCATTCTTCTGGAGAATCTCTCAGGATATTCAATCACTCGACCTAATTCATTCCTCACCCATTTTTGGTCTGGGAACATGGAATTGGTGGCAACCTATCGATACACGCCCCTGGGGGCTAGCATTTCTAATCATGGGGCAGTTCGGTATTGTTGGTAGTGCTCTTGCTTATTTAAGCTTAGTAAACGGAGCTTTTTTTAAAATGATACGACAACGAATGACACCGGCTTGGTCGATGAATGGAGTTTCCGTTTTGATGGCACTAATAGTTTTCGTCGCTATGAGTGATGCCCTGCTAAATTCTTTTTTATATTTTCCTATTTTAATCGTTGCTGGCGCACTACATCGAGGCAATCAAAATTAGTCAATAATGGTACCTGCTATATAATTTAGCGGTGTTAGTGGGTTAGTGATGTATCTTGGTTTTTCATAAAAGGGTAATATTCAAAGGTCATTTAAAAGATACATCATTGGAAATGCGATAGTCATTATAAGAACTATTTATTTTAAGTTCGTAAGTTACGATTTTAAGAAAGTTTCATTATTAAAGGTATTCGAAAATGGAGTTTATAGATTATTTTGATCGGGTAGAAATTATCAGCCTCTTAGAACGTAAAGATAGAAGACAAGATCTTGCAAGGCAAATATCAAAACTAGGAAAAAGTATTGATGGGGATAGAATCAGATTTTTTGATGCAATAAAACCAATAAATAAAGGTGCATTTCCAAGTATAGGGGCACGTGGGTGTTTTGAAAGTCACTTAGAAGTACTTAGAAATGCAAGTTTGGATGGGATTAAAAACCTATTAATAATCGAAGACGATATTAATTTCTCTGACGACATTAATAATATAAGCAGCTTCTTTTATGACCTTTTAAATGACAGCGATTGGGGCTTTTTATATTTAGGCCATGTTATTAATGGGATCGATAAACAACAAGGTAACCCGCAAATGTTGCCAGTCAATCATGACACTGGGGTACGCTGTACGCATTTAATTGCTATTTCAGGAACCACTATTCCAAAGTTAGTAGAATATCTAGAAGCCATGTATTCAAGAGATGCTGGTGACCCAGCTGGTGGCCCAATGCATGTGGACGGCGCGTATTCATGGTTTCGACGTGAAACACAGTGTAAAACGTTTGTAGCAACCCCGCCCATTGGTTATCAACGCGCATCAAGAAGTGATATAACTGACGGCAGACTATATGACAAATTACCTTTTGTGAAAGATATTGTTAATTATATTCGTAAATTTAAGTAAACTATGGATTATAAGCAAAGGTACCCTATTTATATCGAACACTACGAAAAAGTAAAAATATATCTTATAAATTATCTTCGTGCCTCTAGAATTTTAAAGCCAGCTAGAAAGTCCTTTTGTACGAAATGCGATTGAATGATTGAATAAGAAGAAAGATTAAGTCGTGAGTTAGTTGCCTGAAAATTCTAACCCCCACTGATATATTATTTAAACAAGTAAATAATATTAAACAATGAGTCTTAGTTTCAAAGTAGATAAGACTGTATATAGACTTTTACTAAAAGAGTGTTTACTCTTCCTTTACTTTCATATCATGGAATGTTGTCGAATGTCTATCTTAAGCAAAGCGAAAACCCTATCTTTACTTGCACTAAAACCCAGCGTTCTTACAGCTCGCTCAAAGTATTTATTTATTCTCAGCCACATGAGAAGCCGTTCAACGGTACTGTCACATGTTTTAGGAAGCAACAAAGGTATTTGCGGCTACAGTGAATTATTTTCCTCTTACAATAATTACATCGATCTGTTAAAACTTAGGATAAGACGGTATAAAGAATTACAGTGCGAACCAAAAGACAAGTATATACTGGATAAACTTCTACATAATCACATTGATATTTCAAGTGAAATTTTTGGCTCTCAAACGCCTAAGGTTATTTTATTAATAAGAGAGCCTGAGAGCACAATAAAAAGCATCATCAATATGGGCCATAAGGTTGAAGATGACTGGCTAAAAAACGAGAAAAATGCAACAGAATATTACTGCGCCCGACTCTCACGCCTGACAGAGTACGCACAAATTCTTGATGGTAGCTATTTCTTTATTGAATCTGACGATATTGTAAATAATACAGATACCGTTTTGAATGAATTATCAAACTGGCTAAACCTGGATAGCCCACTAGAAAACAGTTATTCAATATTTGGTAATACAGGGAAACCGGGACATGGTGACCCGTCAAATAATATTCTTTCAAGAAAAATAACAAAAACAGATAGCAATTCTGACATCATTGTTTCCCAAGAACTTTTGCAAACAGCAAATTCTTCATATCAACAATGCAAGGAAACTCTAATAGGCAATCAGGCCTGATGCTTTTATAAACGTGTCATATAACAGCAACGACATTTATGACATTTAACTCTTTAATATTAAAAAGAATCACTTAACCAGCCCCAATTACGCTGTACCCCATCTCTTAATTCATATATCGGTAACCAATCAAATGTAGTTTTTGCATGCGTACAATCTAATGAAATACTCTGCACATCAAAATTTCTTTGGGGTAATTTATTTATTTCAATTTTTTGTTCAGTAACTTCTTCAATAGTATCTATAATTTGATTTATAGATGTAAGAACACCGCTACCTATGTTAAACACATCATTATACATTTGCTTACCGGCCTTAACACTTACATCAATCAAGTCATCTATGTATATGTAATCACGCTCTATAGCACCATCACCCCACACCGTTATAGATTCATTATTTAATGCTTTCATTAGAAATGTTGGTATTACTCCCTGCACACCATAGTGCTGCTGATTAGCCCCATATGGATTTGACACTCTCAAGATATTATATTCCAGGCCATGTAACTGATTATATAAAAATAAATATTTTTCGATGGCCACTTTAACTATTCCGTATGAGCAAATCGGGTTCAGTGGGTGTGTTTCAGGAATTGGGTTCATATCTGGATTGCCGTAAACCGTACCACCTGACGAAAAATATACTATCTTATTAACGCCCACATCCTGCATCGTTTTTAATAATTGTAACGTTGCAAGCAAATTAGTCTCTATATCATTGACCATATCGAGGTTAGAAGTACTCGGCACAGTAGTGCTTATCAAATGATAAACAACATCAATACCTGCAAGTGCTTCCGCGATTGCAAATGTATCTGTGAAATCACCGGTAATATATTCAATATTATTTAATGCTGTATCATTTTTTACTACGCTCCTGTCAAACACGCGCACAAAATGACCATCCTTGCTTAATGCTTTAACAAGATGTGACCCAATAAAGCCATTACCACCTAAAACTAAATATTTCACTTATTTATTAACCTTGTTGGTGATTCATGAATTGTCATTCTACCCAGTTATATTTCTTGCCGCCTGCTCTTTTCTAGCACGTAGTGAAGTAATGTATTTGAAGAATACCTATCATTATCAAATTTCCAAGTCAGTTTGTACAATGGTGTTTCATTATCATTTACCGTCTTCTTAATAGACTCAGATGGTAAAGAGAAAAGACCAATCGTTTGAATTAAATGCGGGGAGTCAGCGCTCAGCTTTTTTGTGGATTGCCAGATGGCTTTTGATTCGGGGTCAGTGGACACCAATCTCTCGAACATATAGTGGAAAGCAAAATATGGGGATACATTTAACAGCTTCGTAATAATGGGATTGAACCAATATTTAGTTGTCTTGTGACTTCGGTTCAGTATTCTTGATAATATATGTTTTACCTTTCGTTGTAATCTATTAGGTTTGTTGAAATTATTTTTAATAAAATACGACCTTAGTTTATTGAAAAGCTTGATGCAAACTGGGGAGCCTTTTTTCGATGCAATAAACCAGCTAGAAACTATCCTATCTACACCCGGCTTATCAAATGCAAAAAAACCTGATTCCGCATAATCATCGATCCAATCATTCAAAGGACTCATGCATAACGTAGTCGCATCGCACCACACTCCACCATATTGTGACAAGAGTAACAAACGAATTAAATCAGACTGATTAGCCAGGCACACGTTTTCAAGAATCTTCTCTGGCATATCTAGGTGTATATAGTTGTTTATATTGCTTGAATCCAAAATAACAACATCCCAAGTCGGATTGTTTCTCACCCAAGAGTCAATACATTCTCTAACAATAAAGGGAGCCTCTGAAACACCTTGATACCAAAGAATCCAAATTTTTCTAGGTATCAGATTTTCTTTTTCGTCCATACACACCCTCGCGTTAGTAAATACACCTCACGGCACTGACAGCAAAAAACATAGCGAGGTGACATTTCTCATAATAATTCACACCTCATAACTTTACAAATGAGAGGTGGTGTGCCCCTAGTTTCCTAGATGCTTGATAGCTTCTCATAATACTGTTATTCAAACCCAATTGATGACAGGTTATCGTATTCACCTCTCGTTTCCGTTATTGTATCGCTATCAGGTGTCTACAAGCCTAGGTGCACAACAATAATGGGCACTTGATTATGTTTTAAAAAGGAAGAGGATAGTCGGTTTCTGGTGTAAACTATGCCGAAATAGTTTCGTGATTTTAACTTTCTGGCAATGTTCCGATCAAAGCACCAAGGTGTGCATTTATCACTTTGATGCCAGTAATCGGTATTGTATTGATATATTCAGGGGCAGTAGATGTCGTTTTTGAAGAAAGTGTATTGGACGCTCCCACATGATTTGCGTCGGCGTGCGTATAGATATATTCATCCAAGCGCATACCGCGAGCTTAATGATTTGAGGGACGCGGTGATAGATCAGCCTAACAGTCTCTCGTTTAAGCCATTTGTTGATAACAAGTGCATATTTGTACATATTCCTAAATGTGCAGGAATTTCTGTCTGCCATAGTCTATTTGGTTGTAATGCTGGGTCCCATAAAACTATTAAGGAATATTCTGTGGCGTTTAGCGCGGAAGAATTCAATGAGTTTTTTAAGTTCACTATTGTTAGGAATCCATGGGATAGGTTGCTTTCAGCTTATCGTTTCTTGAAACAGGGGGGGCGGAATGGATTTGATAAGCAGTGGAGTGAGGCGCATTTGGCTCAATATGAGGATTTCCGCACTTTTGTCATGGAAGGTCTGGATAAGAGTGAAATTCTTGCTTGGCAGCATTTTCGCCCACAAGCCGATTTTATAACTGATGGCTCAGGTAGGATTCCACTCGATTTCATTGGCCGTTTCGAAAGCATAAATGAGGATTTCCTCACAATAACTAGCAATTTAAATAAGGAAGTTTCGCTTCAAGTCATCAACAAAACTCGAGGAGAAAAGATTGCGTATCATAAAGCTTACGATAAAGAGATGATAGAAAAAGTTTCTCTGATATATCAAAAGGATATCGCACTTCTCAAGTACCAGTTTTAAAGCACCGTTGGAAGCTATTTTTCAACAGAATAAGGAATAAACGCTGCTTATTGCTGACCAAGAGCATGTGACTGTCATGTACATTCATGAACTTTTCTAAGAACCTCCCAGTTTGGTATTGACAGATCACTATATAAGTCTCCAAATCCAAAGCACTGTAGTATTTTTAGCCCATCATCAATTAATTTCGGCTCTAACTCATTCATCCACGAGGTAACTGGTGACGTCCCAGACAATAAGTTACTTTCTGTGCCTACAACATTACTTGGGCGTTCAACAATGCTCACTGGGATGTCAACCAAGAGGCCAGTTTGTTTACCTCTAACAAACTGAATTAATTTTGATATTTCTTTACTTGGGTCGTTGTAGATATCTTCATAAAAACATATGTGAATACTTCCAGGTGCGAATTGACGCAGAGTAACATAGTTTATTATCGACCATATGAGCACCTGGTTTAATATGTAATTTTTTTCATGGCTTACTCTTTTTATCTCATCTTCAAATGGCAATAGATAATCCTCTTTTAAAGCAGGCTGACTTAAAAGATCTAGTGGTTCCGTTACCCAAAACCAACCTTTCTTTTTAAATTTAGAAAGAGCAACTGAAAAGGGGTTCCGAATTAATAATACAGGTTTAACTTTAGGAAATTGAGATACAGCCCAATAACTTAAGAGATTCGCAAATATATCTTTAATTAAAATGCCTTTATATAATAAAGAACGATTTCCTGCGTCAACTCGCGGATGGTTAAACTTGCCATTAAATATATTGTTTGCAAGGGCTGTTAGCTTTTCATTTGACTCATGTTGCCGGATATACTGATGTGGCAAGATGAAGTCCATATCACGAACAAGTTTAGGGTGAAAAGGCTCAAACATTTCTCTATATCTTTTATCATAGTTAATTAAATCAGAGACCCATGTTGTGCCGCTACGACCATCCCCTATCAGCCAAATAACTTCGTCGTAGTTGTTGAGGGCATAATTCGCTTTTAAGACTGCTGTACGAGCCATGTGTTTAATTCTCATTTTGATGTCCCTCGATCACCCTTTGCCGATCTGGTTTGCTGCATAACAGTTAATTAGTATTGATTTAGCATATTCGTAATAGCCACAGAATGAAAATTCTGTATTCCAATTTAATTCTTTTCTGGCCAAGGATGCATTTACAAATAATCGTGGCAGATCTCCCACTCTTTCAGTCGCCATAACTGCTTTAATTTATTTCTCTTATTCTTGGCATAGCCACAATAATTTAAAAATTATTTCATATTTTTAATATCTAGTTTGTAATTTTTCTTTGAGTGCTTCAGCTCTTTTCTTGGCTACATTATCCCATGTATATTCATTCGATTTTTGATGAGCATTAATCCCCATCGTCTTTCTCAATTCCCCATTGCTCGCTAAAGTTTTTATGGCATCAATCCAACCCGCTGTGTCATGAGGCTCAATAACTATACCTTCAGCATCACTAACAATACCGCCTCCTCCCATAGGAGAAACAATGGACGGTAAACCGGCACCTAAAGCCAAATAAGTAACAAGTGGACTACCTTCTTCCAGGCTAGGTAAAATAAATATATCAGCTTTAGCAAATATTTCACTTAAGTCATCAACAAATGGTATATGTGAAATATTTTCTGAAAGATTATTATTTACCAAGTCTTTAACCTCATCGTCTATTTTTCCTACAAGTATCAGACGACCATATATGTTAGCCTTAGTCCAAGCATCAAGTAATAAATGAATCCCTTTCCTTACGCCTATATGACCAACAAAAATAAGAGTTACATAATCATTATCTTTATAACTTCGAATAGTGTTACTTAGTATATCACTCTTTTTCAGGCCATAACTTGTGGGGATAATTGATTCAGGTGGTACTCCGTACTCCTTTATCGACTGTGTAACGATGGGACTGGGGCTAAAAATAAAGTCAGTATATTTCTGTATTTCAATCTCCGCCAAGATCGTTTCGTTAGAAATATTATTATACTCCTTGATTCCTAGTCGACGATATTCTGTCTCCAATAACTTTTTAGCATGACCAGTATGTGTATTAATATTTTCTCTTACTATTATGCATCCTTTATTTTTAAGATCTTTAAATAAAGCAATAGATGAACCTGGCCATAAATATACGATATCGTCCCTTTTTGCTATTGTTTTAAATCGATATTCTGCAAAACGACCAATATTTTCACTACTAAAAATCCGGCAGACAATACGCCATAAAAAAGGAGGAATAGCATCTTTGTAGAATGCCTGCCTTGCATCTTTTGTTGACGCTATACCCATTACAGATACTTCTAAATCATTCGACCTCATATTCTCTGCTAAGGACATAATCACATATGCAATTAATTTCTTGGTGAAAAAATTAGGATAGAAGAATTTTAAATTTTGTTTCGACATAAATAATCATTAATTCTAAAAAGTTAAGTACTTGGAATCAACTGTGGCGTTCTTTTATCTTCACTAACCACCCATTTATAAACATTATTAATCTGTACTGCCTTTTTATCCTAGATGAAATAATCAAAGACTCTTTTTCTCATTTTGTTTTCCATATTTTCTAATGTCTCAGGGTGTGATGTCATCTATATCAATTTTTTACGCATCGCAAGAACTTTTATCACGTGATCCGAGCGGCACTTTATAGTCTGCTCCTACTGCTACTAACATACCTGATTCACAGAACAAGAATTTACTAACCTAGGCTGACTCTCCTTTGACCTTTCGACTCAAATTATTATTACACCCAATCTTAAATATCTAACTCGCATTTACTAAACGTGACACCTCGTCAAACACTTGACCTCTAGGTGCCGCCAAAAAGTCATTACCAGATATGTGATTTTCATTAAGGTTGACTGGGTGAAGTTTCATAAAAAATATGCTTTTGGGTATCGTTAAAAACTCATAACCAAATTCGCTTAATAACTTTATAAGCGGTTCTTCACTAAACCTCTCTGCTGTGCGTTCATTTAATTCAAAAAGAATAGCATCCGGCTTATGATCGGTTAACAGTTCTCTTGCACCTGAAAAAACTTCTGCCTCAAACCCCTCAACATCAATTTTAACGAGTCGTATCGACTTGATTCCTTCTTCTTTACAAATGCTATCAAGTGTTACAACTTTAACCTCAAACACATCACAATCTTTATTTGATTTATTTCTAACTAAAGAGCCGGCTCCTGCGTTACTTCTTGGTACAGTCAGCTCAATCGACTCTTTCTTAGTGCCTAAAGCAACCGGATATAAATGAGTATTTGAAATGTTATTACGTATAATAGCCTGTTGAATAACTTCACATAATAATGGATTTGGCTCAAAGCTATAAACCTTACCTTTTTTTCCAACTAATTTAGACAATAAAACTGTTACCATTCCAATATTGGTACCAATATCAAGAACAGTATCGCCCTCTCTTGTTAACTTTTTACATATCCAGGTGATTTTCCTGTCTAAGTCACCCACAAAGTATGAAGCTCTGCCTACATAATCAGAAAGATCTGCTAATACCTCTCCTCCCGGAATTCTGCACCATTCTTTTCCACCTTCTGTTCCGCTAAAAAATTTAACAAACCCCGAGTTAGCAAAAGAACCACAACCGCTATAAAAAGGGTAACGACGTGTAAACGCAGCAGTAATAACCCGTCTTAGATGTATCATATGTTTTCCTTACTGTGTTAATTATCAATCAACTGCGGCTTTCTATCATCTTCATTAACCACCCATTTATAAACATTATTAATCTGTGCTGCCTTTTTATCCCAGGTGAAATAATCAAAGACTCTTTGTTTTGCATTTTGTGCTATGCCTTCTAGCACATCAGGATTCTCGGTTATCCACTTTAGCTTTTCACGCATTGCAAGAACTATTTCTTCTCGTGATCCGAGCGGTACTTTATAGCCTGTCCCTTCTACCACTAACTCACCAGGTCCAGCATAATCTACAATCAATGGAACTATACCTAGTGCCATAGCTTCTAATGCAACACCACCGCCAAATTCTCTAATACTTGGAAATGCTAGCACTTGTGACTGGCATATTTTATTCTGTATTTCTGAATGCTCAATCCAACCAGTTAATTTTACAGATGAACCAATATTTTCTTTGTTTACCATATCTACCAGCAATTGCATTAATGGCCCATCCCCAATTATATCTAATTTTAATGCTCCTGCTTTAAGTAGAGGTAGCGCTGCTTCAAGCAACATATCTGGCCCCTTATAAGGAACTAGGCGACCTATGAAGCATGCTCTCAAAGGTCCTTCACGATATGGTTGTGCGGTTAAGGAAAAACGTTCTGGATCAATTGCATTTTCGGGAATATAAACGCATTTGTCATGATATAAAGCGGGTACCTGTTTTAAAGTATCTTTAGAACCAGTAATTATGGCTGAAGCAGATTTAAGGGTGCTTTTATACCCAGGCATTAATTTATATGCATTCCGTATATAGGATAGCCATTCTCTTTCTTTACGCCGCTCTGAATCAAATTCTTTTGGCCAAGGAACCCCGCCGTTTAAAGGGCCTAGTACAAATGGAACTCCAGCCTTGAAACATTTTTTAGCCATAATGCTAGGGGTTGTTGGGCTAAGTGGAGTAACACGGTGAACTATATCGTATTTTTTATTTCGAATATCTGAACCAAACTTCTTCCACACTAGATACTCGAAATAGTAATAAGAGAAAGCCTTAAAAGCAGATATTGTTGTCCAACCTTTACCTTCCCCTCCTCTGAGTAAATTTGCTAATTTCCAAAAAGGTTTTTCAACTGCTTCTGAATCGATTGCAGTAAAATCGTCATATTCAACTAACCCTTTTCTGAGGATTGCCTCTCTATTTCGAATTTGGGTTACGATATGCACATTACAAACTTTCCGTAAAGCATTGGCCAGCGACCAGCCAACTAAAGGCACACTCACCCAATCCGGGTTGGCTGCTTCAGCAATAACCAATATTGACAATTTTTTATCCGACATTACTTTCCAATCCATTGTAATAGAGAATTCTATTCAAAAATTTCGAATTTGATTTTATGATGATATTTTTAACTATACCTTGCTGACCTTTTAAAGTTAGCAAAAAACCTAAAAAAGCAGAATCCATGTAGTCCACATCATTCAGGTCAATTGTAATAGCATCTGATTTGATATTAGTTTCATTTAATTTACTGTGAATCTTATTTAAGCATGTTTTACACGCGATGCCTGAAACCTTTATAGTGTTGTTGTCAACTAAAATATTGGTAGGTTTATCTTTTATATTTTTATTAGCAGTAAGCAATAACCGATACGGTATGACTCGCAACATTAACAATCTTAATAATGCCAGGCCATCGTAAAAATAACGACGCCAAAGAGAAGGCTCCTCTTTTATTCTCCACATCCATTCCATGCCGAGCTTTTGCAATAGTTTTGGGGCCCGGTTGACATTACCCGCAACAAAATTGACCACCGCACCAAGATGACTGATGACCGGAGCTTCTAATTTGTCTTTATTTAGCTGGATCCATGCCTGGCCTTTTATTGCTCCTAACGAAACAATCACAAAATCAGCACCTGATTGATTGATGGTGTCTATAATTTCTGGCGTACTCATTTCATCGACACTGCCAAAACCGGGGCTATAGAACCCGGCACAATGCAGTCCTTTATCCTGTGCATTAAGTTTTTTACAGGCCTGTTCAGCAATACCCTCCTGCCCACCAAAGAAGAACACTTTAATGGGTTTATGAGCTTCCTTGTTTTCAATCAGGCGTTCAATGATGTCTGATCCTGCTACTCTTTCAGATAGTGGGATATCGAGTATTCTTGCCATCCAAATTATCGGCTTACCATCTGCAACACTGAGATCGCTATTAATAACTGAGTCTCTAAACTCGTTGTCTTTTTGACTTGCGATAAGAAAATTAAGATTAGGGGTAGAGATAAAGCATTTTTCACGGGTACGCACTGAATGATGGATTTTTTCAATGGTTTCATCCATGGTTACCGCGTCAAACGGCAAACCTAATAAACACCATACATTGCGATCTAAGTCATCCATACTGTCCGTTAATCTCTATTGGTCCTTATCCAGTCTTTTTGGCGCTTAAACATAGCGGCGATATACAGTGGTATTTTACCTATTATATAGACAGGTACCATTAATAGGTCGGTAAACGATACCGTATCACGACCCCAACGTAGCCATGCTATCAATATAAAAGAAGTCAAAGCGAGTAATGCAAACAAACTAAACTTAAAAGCAATACTTTCACCACTAATCACTAACATAGAAGATGAAGCAATAAATAGTAATATTGTTATTAAGCTAAGCAAGGCTAATGGTGGTACAACTAAGTCTAAAACCATCGCAAATAGGTCTTTAGATACTTTCATCGCAGCGATGGCAAGCATTCCAGGTAAAACAGTAAATATCATCGATAAATGGCCATGCTCCCAGCGTTTTCGTTGACTTTGCTCTGCCGAACCTTCTTCAGGAAAAGTACTAACAACACGCGCATTAGGTAAAAAGACAGGTGCATACCCTGCTGATGCCATATCCAGCCCCATTTTCATATCTTCGACGATATCACTTGAAGCAAGTGATGCTGTTGAAATAATTGGCCAAGGGAAAGCCATACCCGTTCCCATTAGCTGGCAAGGTAAGCCCATATTATGAAGACCTAGTGGCCTAACGTGGTTTTTAACGAGCCATGCAAACTCACTAATACGTTGCTTAAGACCAGGGTTACTATAATGCATCATATCTAAGGCTTGAATTGGTCGGTTATATTGAACCGCGGCATGTACCAGCTTTTGTAATGCACCATCATCTAATAAGCAGTCTGCATCAATAATAATGACAATATCAGGCTTATTTTTGGCTAAATGCTTAATACCAAAATCTAATGCAAAGCCTTTACCGCGATCTTTTTCATTTATTCGCTCAATTACTTCAGCGCCATGTGCTTTTGCAATGGCCGCCGTATCATCAGTGCAGTTATCGGCTACAACGAGCATGTGGCCATTTTTAGGTAGCTGGGTATTTATATTCTCAAGAGTGTTTTCAATTGTACCGGATTCGTTGTGAGCAGGAATAAGCACTACAAAGCTTGATGTGCCATTATTGCTTTCACTATAATTTTTTCGTTGAGGAAATAATGAAAATAGAACTTCTAAACTAAAAACAAGAATCGGTAATGAAACCAGGCTAACCAGAATAAGGAGTAATATAGTCATTTATAACTACTCTAATTCAGCTTGAAATAAAACAGCTAATTTCGCGGCCTCAATGTCTATATCATGCCGTTGAATAACACGTTCACGAGCCTTCTCACCCATTAATTTGATTATTTCATCATTACTATTGAGTAACTCACGCATTGAGAAAACAAGCGCATCTAGTGAACCAGCAGGAACAAGCCAGCCATTTTCTCTATTAATGACTAATTCAGGAATACCCGCAATATATGTTGTTAGCACAGGTCTGCTTAATGCCATTGCTTCCATAATGACTACCGGCAGACCTTCTGCAAAGCTGGGCAAGACTAACGCTGTGCTATCCAGGAGTTCCTGTCGGACCCGATCGCTACTGACCCAGCCGGTGATATTAATTTTTGAACCGATATCATGTTTTTTAATCAAGGCCTCAATATCGGCACGCATTGGTCCGTCACCAGCCAGGACCAATTGAAAGTCCTCACCCTCCCCAGCGAGCCTGACCGCAGCCTCAACCAGTAGTTGTTGACCCTTTTGCTCACAGAGCCTGCCGACACAGACCAATTTCCTGTTCTCTCGAGCCGGTGGGATATCGATATCATAAAAGGACTTTTCGAGACCACAATGCACAACCTTCACTTTGTGCCATAGCTTATGAGGTATCCAGCGAAATAACTGACTTTTGCCAAAGGAACTAATGGCAACCACAAAGGCTGCGTGCTTAATCTTCTCAGCCAGAGAGATAAATTCAGGTTTATCGAATTCTTCCGGGCCATGCACGGTAAAGCTATATTTGGGTCCACCCATCATATGTGCCAACATGACAACCGCCGTTGAATTGGTGCCAAAATGCACATGCATATGCGAGGCACCACTCTCACTCAACCATTTCGCTAGCAAACAAGCTTCAAGAAAATAGATAAAATGCCTGGGCAAGCCTCGGTCAGACTTCCAGCCGATTTTTATCATATGCATAGTCGCATTGAAAAAACGCAAAGGGCTTTTGATTAGTTGCTGAAAACATACCTGAATAAACAGCCAAAATGGCTGTTTTAGAAGGTAGCGTGTCTTTTCAAGTTCTGCCTTGTCTTCCTCGTCAACCAACTCCGCTGCATCAGTCCGTAATGCATAACGCTCAACCTCAATGCCTTGCTGTTCAAGCGCGTTGATCTCACGCCTGATAAAGCTATGGCTAACCTTAGGATATTGATTAATAAAATAAGCAATTTTCATAGTATTTTTTTAGCATTCTTTGTCGGACCTATTTGATAGGTAATTATGTCGAGCATATAGGTGATAAACTATTGAAATTACATGCTCCAAAATACGAATTAATCAGATCCTCTTGGTATAGTATCTGACTTAATTTCTAGCCAGCAAGGCCAAATACTTTTAATCGCCTTTGAAAGTGAAGATGATATGCTGTTTTCTCGATCAAAGAAAATGGGCTGAAGATTCTCACACGCAGCACAGAGCTCATTATACCGAACAGTGTCCGAGGCAATATTTATTATTTTGTCTGTATAGTCATCAATATTACTTGTCTTGGCCAATATCGTTGCTTCATTCAACACTTCTGCAGCAGGGACAACTGAGCTACTTATAATTGGTCTGCCCATTATAATTGCTTCAGCCGCAACCATCGCAAAACCCTCATTAAACTCATGAGTTGTCGGGATAATAATTAAATGACAACGATTATAAACTGCCAGCAAATCAGAACGGGTCAACATACCATTAAAACTAACTACATTCTCTAGCTTTTGAACGTTTATCATTTTTACAAGCTCTTGAGTTGAGCTCCCGTCACCGCATAATTCGAAAACAATTCCGCTAATACTTCTCTTTTTTATTTCCCTAGCTATTGAAAGAATATCAAAAACACCTTTGTTTTTCTCTATTCTACCAGCAAACATAATTCGAAATGGTCTGTCTGCGTGATTCGGTGTTCTATATATTTCAAAGCCACCACGGTTATACATTGGTCGGAACTGGTAAAAAGATAATTCCTTCCCGGCAAGAGAAACAGCCTGTCGCTGGCATTCAGGAGACACTCCCATTGAAGCATTTGAAAACCATCTCAGATAAAAGCCGTCAAGATAAGAAATTAATCGTTCGGTAAAGCGACTGGGTGGATAACCAGCCGGCCATAATGTAGTGTGGAAATTATTTATAACTTTGATGCCAAAAAACCTAAACAGGATAAGCATAAACCAATGTGTAGTTCCGGAATCGATAATAACTAAATCAGTATTAAATTTTACGGAACTTTTAAGAAGTGAAAGTGCATACCTAACTTGCCGGACATGATAATTTAATCCTGAAAGATGCCCGTTGGGTGATTTTGGTCTATTTTCTACGTGCATATTTCCTATTTTTAAATTAGCTTTACGCGAATTTGATGAAATGGCCCAAAAGGCTATATCATTACGCTTACAGAAATCAAAAAATTGACTAGAGAAGGTTATAGATGTTTCGGTTTTAGTTATTTGATTATTTTGCCAGTCGTTAAATGAATTTATGACGTCTCCTGGACCGATCGCGTAAAGTATTTTATTGGGTTTCATTTAATGTGCCAGTTTTTGATTTTCAATAATTAAATCGTGTACAACAATGACAGTAGCAAATTAATAATTCCAATGATGCTGATGTAAAGTAGCTTTAGTATCCGTGTTATTTGAATGGTGGGCAGCACATGATTTTTCGTCTCAACTAATTATTCTTGCAGGGACTCCCACCGCAACGCAGTTATCTGGAATATCTGATAATACGACACTGTTAGCACCAATTTTCACGTTATCTCCAATGATTATACCGCCAAGTACCTTCGCTCCTGCACCAATATCAACGTGCCCTCCAATGCGTGGCACACCCGCTTTACTGCCTGTACCTATAGTCACTTGCTGAAAAACAAGACAATTGGGGCCAATAACTGCATCCGGATGTATTACAATACCATTAGGGTGAGGAATAATAAGGCCTCCACCTAATTGTGAGTTAAGTGGTATATCTGCACCACAAACAGCAGACCAAAAACGGTATCGTAGCACCAGAAAAGGCTTGAATACCCCCCCTATACCACCTTGGCGTGAGACTACTTGATAACGACGGATAACACGCAATAATCTTTTCCATGGCTCATAGGTACCACAAATCAGCCGTTCACGACTCCAATCGGCCTCTTCTGTTGAAATAGTGTTACTCATTATTCGTACATTTAACTCTTATACTCAATTATCTTACTACGTGATTTAAATAACTTATTTAAGTAAAATTTGAATTGCCCCTGCATTTCAGGGAATTTTCCAAGTGTAATGTAAAATGCATATTTCCAATTATTACTAATTTTATTTTTATTTTTTATAGCTACACGTATCATCTGAGCTGGATAAATAATAAGTCCGAGTAAAAATATTAAATGATTCATCGATGCAATTATTATTATTAAAGGAAAGTAGAGACCCCATATTTTCCCCCTTCTGACTTCATTTACCCAATGCCGCTCTGGTGGTGCACCATGCAGATGTGAACCAAGTGCAAAAGCATAGCCTGTTCTGACACTTCGTGTCCACCACTGGCTAAATTGAATCATATTAGCATCGTGCCATGCCATTTCTGCATCTAATCGCCAAATACACCAGCCTTTTTCGCGTAATCTTACGCATAACTCAGGCTCTTCACCTGCAATTACATTAGGATTAAAACCGCCTACCTGTTTAAAAGCTTCTACATTACCTAATGCAACACCGCCACAAGCACGAATTTCACCTATTGGTGTATTCCACTCAATATCACATAGCATATTATATATACTTTTATTTGGGTGCCGTTCTCGCAAACGACCACAAGTTAAAGCTATATTAGGATTTTCTAACAAAAAATTTACAGACTTTTGTAACCATCCATCAACTATTTCACAGTCACCATCAATAAATTGCACAAAAGATAATTCAGGATATGAATGTGAAAGTTTTTTAAAACCTTCATTTCTCGCTCTTGCTGCCGTAAAAGGTGAAGATAAATCAAGAAGAACTACTTCAACATTCAAATTTTTAGCAGTTTCTACAGAGTTATCTGCTGATCCAGAATCAACATATACGACATTATTTGTAAATTGAATTATTGATTTTAAGCATGTCTCAAGCCGCTCTCCCTCATTACGACCAATAACTACTGCTCCTACCTCAATCCCTCCTTTTTTATATTCTTGATAGTTCAAATTAAAAATCACCCCTATCTCTTTTAATTTGGAATGCCACACCAGTTATTAAAGCGTAAAAATCTCCCCAAAGAAGATCAAATGTTAATAACTTAGGATCAATATCTGTTCCTTTTGCGCCTAATCGTAAAATTCTGCGTAATAAATAACTAAATCGACCAAGTGACCAAAATAAATCAGCAGCTAACCAGCCACTAATCCCATGATGTTTTATGTAATAACGACGACGTGAATTATACCAATACGATGGACGTCTTTTTTTATTGTTACAAATCCCTGTTGCAGCGCCTTGTAAATGCATTACCCTTGATTCTGGCACATACCAGGTGGTCCAGCCTTTGCTTTTTGCGCGTAGGCAATAATCTACCTCTTCAAAATAAAGAAAAAATGAATCGTCCATGTTACCAATATCTTCAAATGCAGCGCTACGAAGCATTAGAGCAGCACCTGAAAGCCAGTCACATTCATGCGGATAATCTAAAATTTCAGGAGAAACGACATACCGTGAAAGCAAGCGTGTTATAAACCCTAATCGAGCGGTATCCTCAAATTCACTTAAATATGAAGGAAAACGATGAGCAGTACTTTCAATATCCCCACTTGTATTTTCTATTCTGCTACCCACTATGCCAACATTATTATGACTTTCTAAAAAACTCACTAAAGAATTTATTGCATGACTACGCACGACGGTGTCAGGGTTCAATAGTAAAATGTAATCCGGTTTTTCTTTAGATGATAAAGCTAAATTGATGCCGGCATTGTTACCATATGCGAAACCGCCATTACGTTTTAATGGAACTATGTCAACCCATTCATCCCAAATGTTTTTTGTAATTGCTGACTGAATAATTTCAACAGATGAATCGCTAGAATCATTATCTATAACAATGACCTTGCCACCATTTAATTCTTTTACCTGCTCTTTTAACGAACCCAAACAGTCAACAACAAGAGGGCCTGTACGGTAGTTAACAACAATAATCCAAACAATTTTTGACATATATAAATTTTAAAACCAAGTTATGTATAAAGTATACTTTACAATAATCGATGCTTTTCTCTTTACTCTAATGCTTCATAGGTCTTCTAATGAAATTCTTCATAATCAATGGTAGCTCTTAACATTATGAAATATAATTCAAAGCAACATTAAAAAACCAGCCCATTGCAATTCCTAGGGCTAAAAAAATCATAACTAGCAATTCCTTTTTTGTGTCCAGAATGCCATGTTTGTGTTTTAACCAAAATAAAATAGGCAAACTTGCAGTATTATTAAAGGCTATAACCCAAAGAGCACCTTCTAAACCAAAATAGCCATATATTACAGGCAATAAAATATAAATTATTGGTAATCTTGGCACAATTAACGGAATTAGATACTTAGGCCTTCCTAAGGCTATAAAACATTCTCCTGCTAGTGAAAATCGTTCTGCTATTAACATTAATACTAAAATCTCAAGCATGTCACCTGCGTACTGATACCTTTCATCGTAAAGGATATCAATTATATGATGCCCGGCCATAAATAGTACTCCGACTGAAAAAAGTATGATCGCATCAATTGGTAATCTAAATTTATAATATACTTTTATCAAATCATCAGGTCTGGTTCTTACTACTTCACTAAATGCTGGGAGTGCAACTCTCGATATTATTCTGCCAAATACTTGTTGAATTGCACTAGCCATAAAAAAGGCAATAACATAAACCCCCATAAGCTTTGTATCTAGCAAGCCACCTAAAACAAGTTTATCTCCATTTGTCATCAGAAACCCAAGAGTTGATGTTAAAAAAATCCATTTTCCAAAATGAAATAGCTCATAAAATGACTCACGATCCCAGTAAAATTTATTGTTATGTCCAGGTAACGCAACGTGACTAAGTATTGACTTAATTAAACTTGAAACTAAAGCCCCAGAAACAAGCGCCCATATTGAGCGATCAATAAGCGCCCACGATATCATTAACACCATTCCAGTAAATTGAGATACCAACTCAATTTTGACAACCTGAGCCATGGCGAGATTACGGTTTGCCAGACCTAATTTTGTAGATGCCAGGCCGTTTATAACAGTTGTAAAAGATAAAACTGCAATAATGTAAGGAAGCATAGGATGAGAATAAACGCTCTCGGCAGGCAAGATATTGTATCCCGCAAGTAGAAAAAGAAACCAGCTAACTATTAATGAAATAATCCATAGTATGATGCCTTTAATGATCTTCACTACCCAAGCAGTATTAAGAAATTTTTCAGAATCACTCCTTTTACTCTGAATTATATGTTGATGAATTCCTATATCGGACATCAGACTAAGACCAAGCATAATTACATTCGCTATAGCCATGACACCAAACATCTCCGGCACCAATAATCTTGTCATAATTAAATTACTACCTAAACGTAATACCTGGCTAAATACATGCCCACTCATAACCCAAGCTCCTGAGTGAATAATTCGTTTACGTAATGTCATGTAATATCTTGTCCATTAATAAGTAACTACTAGGGTTGTCATACAATTTTGTATTATCATCTTAAAATTAAAACTTAAGTAGAATTGATATGCTGTTTTTCAAGTTTTATATTATTTGCTCGGCCTAATAATGCGCCAATTATAAAAAGTAGCCATAATGATAAAGAAGCATTTGGCAATTGATCAATCATTATCACTGACGCCAACAGTGCATGATAAACCTGCATTCGCTGTTCTTTTCTACTTTCACATAGGTCGCTAAATTTTACAGCTCTCCAAATACTTAAAAAAGCTAGACCAAATATAGATACGAATCCAAATAAACCATATACCCCAAGAAGTATTACCCAATAACCATCAGTCACAGATCCTTCCAGCCTATTTCTACCCCACCCCCCCCAACCGAAGAATAGTTTCTGCTGCGCGTGCTCCAATAGTAAATTCTCATGACGGTAACGAAATGCTAGCGATTCACCTCTTGTCGGATCAAAATCAGTGGCCATTTGAACAAGCGTTTGTTGAGGGAAAAGATCACTTATTGATAGCAGTGGATACAGCAGCACGATGAAAATTAAAAACAAAGATAGCCTTTTGACTATGGTTATTGGTAGCCATGCGATAGCAAAGAAAAGCAATAAGCCTAGCAAAAAAGCACCGACTGTTTTACATAAAAACAGCAACGTAATGAAGTAACCAACAACAAGCCATGGTGAGAGCTTGCGTATTCTTATTTTTTCTTTCATAAGGATAGTTGCCGCGCCTAATGATATCGCCACATACATTGCTACAATGAGGCCATGACTGAGGAACACCACCGGACGGAATCCACTAAACCTTATTTGCTGAGCAAAAGAATGAGGGAAGAAACCATAAATCCATGTATGCAACTGCGGGCTCATACGTACTTCAAATAAAATTGGTACTGAATAAATCAAACCTGCTATCACTAATAGTTTAAATAATAGCAGTTGATCTTCATAGGTCTTAATAAGCTGCATACCTAAAATAAATGGCAGTATAAATAGATATTGATTAATTACCGCTGACAACGTGTCATGCAAAGTTAGACCGGGTATGAAATTATAGGTTTCCTGGTTATTTAAAGTCGTGATGAATGGAACTATGATTAAGACAAGAACCAGCCAACGCTCAATTCCCTCTTTAGGCAATAATGTAATTTTTACTTTTTTTATGTATCGGCAACCAATTAATGCTGCAATAACGGGAATTGAACTTTTATCCAGTGGTGGAATAAACGGGAAGTCTATTGCTGTTTTAACAGGTAAAAATAGAAAGCCTCCAACAATAGTCCAAAAAGTCGCTTGAACAATCGGCATACGCTTATAAAACAATAGCGATATGAACGGCCACAATATTAAGGCTATGTAGGCGAAATAATTGGGCATGCGATTTTAATATTACGCGCTAAAGTTATAGGCAGGCTTACCTGCAACCATAAAATATGGATTTAACAGATTTTCTTTATTGTATTGCAATGGTTCTTCATCAAGATTTACAACTTGACCACCTGCTGCATTCACCACTGCATGTGCTGCGCCTGTATCCCATTCCATAGTTGGGCCTAGTCTTGGGTAAAGATGCGCTTTGCCTTCTGCGACCAAGCATAGTTTGAGCGAACTGCCCATGCTAATAACATCGTAGTCATCTAGACTATCTAAGAAAGCTTGTAGGTCTGGGCCAGCATGTGAACGGCTCGCCACCACTTTTAGCTTTTGGTTGCGGTGATCGGCCACTTTTATCTCTTGTGCCGGATTTTTTTCTTCTTGTTTAAAGGCGCCCAGACCTTCTACGCCCGAGTAGGTATGTTTGAGTACTGGTGCATAGACAACACCCAGGATCGGTTTGCCATTTTCTATCAGTGCGATGTTAACCGTGAATTCACCATTACGTTTGATAAATTCTTTTGTGCCATCAAGCGGATCGACTAACCAGAATTTTGCCCACGCTTTACGTTTTTCGTAAGGTGCTTTTGCAGATTCTTCTGAAAGAATTGGGATCTCAGGCGTCAGATCTGTGAGTGCGGCCACGATAATGTCATTGGCAGCGATATCGGCTTTGGTTAATGGCGAGTCATTGTCTTTTAGCTCAACATTAAAGTCATTGCTTTCATAAACATCCATAATCGCATCACCTGCTTGCTTGGCGATATCTACGACATTATCTAAAAGCTCTTTCATGCCAGCACACCTTTTTCACGCAACGCATCTAGAACTTTACCAACGGTTTCATCAAGGCTCACCGAACCATCAGTGTCTACTACCAATTCTGGATTTTGAGGCTCTTCGTAGGGTGAGCTAATGCCCGTAAAGTGAGGTATTTCCCCTGCTCTGGCTTTTTTATACAAACCTTTTACATCACGTTCTTCGCACTTGCTGATCGGGCACCTGCAATAGACTTCAATAAAATCCCCATGTGGCACCATGGAGCGAATTTTTTGTCTGTCTTCCTTAAAGGGTGAAATGAACGCAGTAAGCGAGATCGTTCCTGCCTCTAAAAACAATTTGGTCATTTCGCCAATGCGACGCAGGTTTTCTTTTCGGTCATCATCATTAAAACCAAGATCGCCACAAAGACCTTGTCGGACGTTATCGCCGTCAAAGACAAATGTTTTGCAGTTCATTTGGTGTAGCTTTTCTTCTACACTATGCGCAAGGGTTGATTTACCGGAACCTGATAAACCCGTAAACCAAAGAATAGCGCTCTTATGGCCATTCAATTTTTCACGACGTTCGCGCGTAACAGTGGCATTGTGCCAGACGGTATTGGTGCTTTTTTTATTCATTAGTAAGTATCTTCATTTTGAAAAACCGCAACAAGGGTTTTAAGTACAATCATAAAGTCCAGTCCAAGCGACCAGTTTCTTAAATAATCCAAATCGTATTCAACACGTTTCTGCATTTTTTCTACGGTGTCTGTTTCACCGCGGTAGCCGTTCACTTGCGCCCAACCAGTGATGCCAGGTTTTACCTTATGACGAATCATGTAGCCTTTAATTTGACCACGGTAAAGTTCGTTGTGTGCCACTGCATGTGGGCGTGGACCAACGGTACTCATTCTGCCCTGTAGGACGTTTAAAAACTGTGGCAATTCGTCGAGTGAATAACGTCTGAGTATCGCGCCCAATTTAGTTACGCGGCTGTCGTTGCGGGTGGCTTGTTTTATATCGTTGCTATCGTTCTCACACACGGTCATTGAGCGAAATTTATAAACGATGATTTCATGGCCATCCAGTCCATAGCGTTTTTGTTTGAAAAACACCGGCCCTTTTGAGCTTAGCTTTACCGCGATGGCGAGTATTAATAGTAGCGGTGAGATTAATAGCAGAATAAATGTCGAAAAAAGAATATCACTCAATCGTTTAGTAATGCCGTTGGTACCACTGAACGGGGTCTCACACAATGCCACCAGAGGTGTGGCTCCGATTGTGTCCATACGAGACTGAATTAAATCGTAAACAAAGATATCGGGCGTAAAGTAAATCGATGCGGTGGTGTCATGGAGTTGGTCAAGTAAGTCCAGTACCCGTTGTTGATCACGGATAGGTAAAGTGATGTAGATGAGATCAATGTTGTTCTGTCTTACGTATTCAACTAGGGCATCCATTTTTCCGAGGTAACTGGCCTGTTCACATTCACCTGTCCGTTCTTCACTGCGATCATCAAAGAAACCTTTTAAGGTGAGTCCATTGCCCTTATCTTCGCAAATATCCACGGCCAGTTGTCGCGCTTGATCGTTGACACCGATAATCACCACATCACGCCGGTGTTTTTCAAAGCGCAAACTGAATAACAGTAACTTTCGAATAACAAAGTGCACGCCCAAAATAATAATTGGTGTGAGCCATGCCCAGGTAAACAGCACCATTTTATCGAACAGTTCGATGGAATCGGTGATATAACCAAGAAAGACCATGACCAAAATCATCATGGCCCAGGAGATCATCAAATTACTGGTTTGGGCGCGTATATCGCCGCTCGCCCAGGATGAAAATAGGTCAATTTGTCTGAAAATAAGTAATGCGAGTAGAAATACGATGATGGCAAGGTGCAGGTAATGACTTTCAAACGGGACATTGTAGTAATTTAAGAGTAAAAAGCCCGTTCCGACCGTCAGAAACGGATCAATTGCCCACTGAATCAACGCCAGTAATGTTGGCAATATGGTGGTGTAACGTGCAGCCCCTGCCCTCATTTCCCTCGAAATCCCTAATATCCCAATAAACGCTTGATTCTAAACACATCAAGCATAGTCTAACTTTCCCCTAAAACCATTCTACGCGATGGCTCCTAATAGGCCAAATGTAGCATTTTGCAGTGTTTATGACGGTATTGTCGCTGTTTAAGGTAAAAATTGATGTGAACTATTCACTTTTGCTATGCAAATAGCTCATTTGGGTCATTATTTATCGAGCCAGGACTGCATCAGCGTTTTGATGTGTGTTTGATATTTTATGTTTTTTATTTCACATTTTGCGCGAAATGCTTGCAACAAGTCTTCAGGGATCTTCATGCTGATTAATTTTGATTTCTTCGCCGGCATTTTTGCGCCCTGCATCAACCTATATTGCTCAAGATACTCGAGGATCTGTAGAGGCGTAGCCTTAGAGGTCTGCTCAAGGTATTCGTCCGTAAAATATTGAACAGATTTCATTGGAGGCTTTCCAGTGCCCGGATATCTTCTATATCCTGCGGTCGTCCTGATGCTTTTTTCATAGCGATAAGCTCTTTTTTTGTTGCAACGTGAATGGTCATGCCATCGACTGACAATCTGTCTGTGTTCATTTGCCTTGCATCGTGCGTAATGATGATATCAACCACTTCGAGAGGATTTTCCTGGTTGATAAATGACCACGCAACTAAATGACGCTTTTCTATGTATTCTTCGCGAAACTGGAATACCTCGTTGGCCGAGATAGGCAATCGAGGTTCTAAGCCTATGTCATTTAAGGCTTTTTCAACTGCATCGAATTGTTTCTGTTCTAATGAAATTACAAAATCGAGATCCACCGTCCCACGTATTACACCATGCAATGCCACGGCATAACCGCCAACCAGAGCGTATGTTATACCCGCTTTATTCAGCGCATCGGTGACTTTTTTAATGAACATCCATGAAGTATATACCGATATATACTAAGTATCCAGCTATAGAAATAATTCGACTCAGGTTATTACAGTAGTCTTGATGAAATGATGGTGCCCAGCGCGCGCAAATCTATCCCCTATTACTTATCCACACAAATTCATAAGGGGCTAATATGATGTTCTCACGTGGATCTTCGTATTTATGCCCGCTAATAAGGTCACACCAATCATCGAGTTCAATCAGGTTTACATCTTTTAAAGCAACCGTTTTCGTGTCATCGGTTACATTATAAATGCAGAATATACTCTGGGTTCGATCCTGACTCTGTCGCCAGAATGCAAACAAGGATTCATCAAAGTGCAAAGTAAATTGGGTTGCATTTGGGTGAAACGCCTTCTGTTGTTTTCTTATACGAATGATATCTTTAAGTTTCGTAAATACTTTATGGTGAATGCTATCCGGTAAATCAAGCAAGGCATTTAATTCATCATAGTCCCAGTTATGTCGGTTAATCGACCGTTTGTTAGAGGTAAGCTCCACTTTTTGATGATCGTTATGGGTCGCAAACAAACTATGGATATAAAAAGCAGGTATCCCTTCTAGAGACATCATAATGGCGTGAGCACAAACAAAACGATTGAGCTGGTAATCATCTTCACCTTTGAAGGTCCCTTTCATGGCATCAATCAAGCTAATATTTAATTCATAAGGCCGATGCCCACCATCTGGCATGGCACGCCATGATACATCTCCGCCAAATTGCTGCATCAGTTCAGCTATATCATCAACAGTTTCATCCGTTAATATTCCTTCAACCGGGCGTAGTCCAATACCATCATGCGTAGCGATAAAATTAAAATACGAGGTACCATTTTGCGCTGGAGGCATACTCATCATCCATTGTTTTAAAAGGTCAGACTTGCCCGATAACATGGTGTATAAAATGAGCGGTGGTAAGGTGAAGTTAT
>Ga0316207_10001400_pt1 | contig 29933 bp, 29 predicted proteins | sample 6weekpyrite_MG_FD_204943 | JGI IMG/M metagenome (GOLD analysis project Ga0316207, IMG submission 204943) | Microbial mat bacterial communities from mineral coupon in-situ incubated in ocean water Damariscotta River, Maine, United States -... | ecosystem: Environmental > Aquatic > Marine >...
TGGTAATGCTAAACCTGCTGCAACTGCAACAACAATTAATTTTTTATTCATCAGTAATCCCCAAAAGTGATTTTTATTAAAATATTCGTTTATTAACGGGAGACAAGACTAATCGGAGAAGATGACAGAAAGATAACAGTTATATGACAATAATATGAAAGCCGCCTGAAAAGCTCCACGAGTACTAATTTCCGGACAAAAGAGGTATTATTTGCCCGACAAATGCCAAACGAGCCAGCCTAAATAGACATCACGCTGGAACCAAGTCACAGCATACGTTATCGATAAGCGTCAAGACTTGAGCATTTTGTCAAAAAGTGTATAAATGTCTTCCTATACTAATAATAAGGTACTACCCGGTGAAATCAGTCAAAACACGCTTCATATATATTTTAGTCGCGAGCTTAACTTTAAGCCTGTCCCCACTTCTTCAGGCAGAAACAAAGTATATCAGTGACCACCTCGTCATTACTGTGCGAACAGGAGAGGGTTCAGAATTTCAGGTGATTAAGACACTTGGAAGTGGTGAGCGTGTAGAAGTATTAGAAACATCGGACAGTGGCTACACACTCGTTGAGACAACTGATGGTACCGAGGGTTGGGTACGTAGCCAATATCTACAGTCTGAAGCCACAGCCAGTAAAAAATTGAGTAACGTAAAGTCACAACTGGAAAAATCTAAAGCCGCATTAAAAAAATTAAAACAAAACTATGCTGAGTTAAATAAAAAATATAAGTTAATTTCACAAAATCAGGCTAAATTGAGCACAGAGAAAAAGAAGCTAGACTTAGAATTAGCACGTATTAATGAAGTTGCTAAAAGACCTATCATTTTAGATAAGCAAAATCGTAAGTTACAACATGCCAATGTTAATTTAGAGAAAGATTTACAGCGTTTAAACCAGGAAAATAATTCTTTAAAAGATCGTTCACAGCGTGAGTGGTTTATCGTCGGCGCTTTAGTTTTATTTGGTGGTATTATTCTCGGCTTACTTATTCCAAAATTGCGTGCCAAAAAACGCAGTTCCTGGTAAAAAATCTATTAATAGCGGCGATTTTATTTCACTAATACGATCGCGCGCCTCTCCCCGTTTATCAATAAAACTTGCTTGCGCATGCTTTGGCATGAGATCATAATGCGGTAAGTATTTACTATATAAATTCAAGCCGTTATGAGAAAAGAAAAAAACAATAATAACATTGAGTTTGTACGCTCCTTTCGCAACTCATCGGGCTATATTAATGCCTTTCGGAGCCACACCTTTGTCATTGCCTTTGGTGGTGAAATGCTTACCGATGAACAATTTGCTCCCCTGGTCCATGATATAGCCCTATTAAATAGTCTGGGCATTAAACTTGTCCTCGTGCATGGTGCTCGTCCACAAATTGAAGCACGCTTAAAAGAACGCAAACTTGCCAGTGAATACAACAACGACATACGCATCACCGATAATAATGCGCTTGCTTGCGTCAAAGAAGCCAGCAGCAGTGTACGTGCAGATATTGAGGCTTTATTATCCATTGGCTTAACCAATAGCCCCGTTGGAGCATCGCGTATCAGCGTTGTATCAGGAAATTTTGTCACCGCCCAACCTTTTGGTGTGCGCGATGGCATTGATTACATGCACACAGGTGAAGTAAGAAAAATTGAAAGCATTGGTATCCATCAATCACTCGACAATAATGCTATTGTCCTGCTATCACCTATCGGTTACTCATCAACAGGGGAAATTTTTAATCTCGGCATAGAAGATGTTGCAACACAAGCAGCGATTGAATTAAATGCAGATAAATTAATTTATCTGGTTGATGCAAAGGGTGTTACCAATAAACGAAAGACTTTAATTCGTGAGCTTACCTTAGATGATGCCAAGCACATCTTAATTGAAAATGAAAAATTAGATAACGCCATTAAACGCTGTTTAAGCAGCGCGATAAAATCTTGCCAAAATGATGTAGAACGCACCCATATTATTAATCGACACATTGAGGGTGCATTGCTGCTCGAATTATTTACCCGTGACGGTTGTGGTACGTTAATTACCTCTGAAAGTTTTGAGGATATACGGCCCGCAACAATCAAAGATCTGGCGGGTTTAATTGAACTCATTAAACCTTTAGAAGATCAAGATATATTAGTGAAACGTTCACGCGAAAAACTTGAAATGGAAATAGAACATTTCACCATTGTTGAACGTGATGGAATGATCATCGCCTGTGCCGCACTTTACCCTTATTTACAGGATAAGGTTGCCGAGCTCGCCTGTCTCGCCGTACACCCTGAATATCAGGGAAATAACCGTGGCGATCAACTATTAAAATATATTGAGCGGCAAACCAAACAATTAGGCATACAACAACTTTTTGTATTAACCACCCGTACCGCACACTGGTTTCGTGAACGTGGTTATAGTCCCAGTGATATCAAAAAATTACCGGTAAAGCGTAAGTCACTTTACAACTATCAGCGACAGTCAAAAATGTTTGCAAAAACAATTTAATAGTTTCTTATTATTTATGCTGCAAAAATCAGATAATAATGATCTTAATATACGTCCCTTTCTTAAATGGGCAGGCAACAAATATCGAATAATTGATCGTATAAAAAAAGAGCTCCCAAAAGGTAAACGACTTATAGAACCTTTTGCAGGTTCAGCTGCCGTATTCCTTAATACGGATTATGAAAATTATATTATTAATGACAATAATCCCGATCTTATTCATTTGTATAATATTTTAAAAAAAGAAGGCCTGAGTTTTATAAAAAAATGCCGTTATTATTTTACACCGCGATTTAATACAGAAGAACAGTACTATAAAATACGGCAAAAATTTAATAAAACAACCGACATCAACAAGCGCGCTATTTTATTCGTTTATTTAAATCGGCATGGCTATAACGGTTTATGCCGTTATAACTTAAAGGGCGGTTATAACGTTCCTTTTGGTCGTTATAAATCACCCTATTTCCCCGAAAAAGAAATGCTAGCTTTTCACGCCAAAGCAAAAAAAGCTAAATTTGTTTTGTCCAGTTTTGAATCAATCATACAGTCTGCAAAAAATGGTGATGTAATATATTGTGATCCACCTTACGTTCCGTTATCACCTTCTGCCAATTTTACCAGCTATAGTACAGGCGGATTTAACATGGATAAACAGCAACAACTTGCCGATCTAGCCAATGAAACAGCTAAAAAAGGTATCACAATGCTTATTTCAAATCATAATACTGAGTTCACTCGTAAAGCTTATGCACAAGCAGAAATTAAAAAATTTCATGTTCAGCGCTTTATTAGTTGTAATGGAAAAAAACGAGGTGCAGCAGGAGAACTACTGGCTTTATTTAAATAAAGGTACAGCCATACCATCAAGCAAATGATATGGTTTCCAACTAGACTGATGACTTTTACAAGCACCAAACTTAAAAGGGGCAACTCTTGCTCTTCCTAAAACAAAACGGTGATCTTTAAACCAAATACACTGCCTGTCATTTGATTTTACAACATTGTCTACTACCGGATACAACATAAATTGACGAACAGATTTCATGAAGCTCATATACCAAATTTGTTTAGATAACTTTTCATTATTATTACCGTATTGTTTTACTGTCATCCACTGTAGTTTATTAACCGGTCAATAATTTTTTTTATTTTTTCAAAAAAGCTGGGCATTTCACTTACCATAAAAACAGCTTCACTTTTTAAATTAATATAGCTTATATAATACATTTCAGATGACTTAATAATCGCTTTCCAATGAAACGGGGATAATGGTTGCGGCATAACATAAATTTCCGCTTCTTCTATGCTTTTTCGTTCTACATATTCCTGAGCAATTTTTTCAGCGTCATTATGAAGACTGGCCTGATAAGCGATATACGAAATTAATACACACAACCCTGCAACGGCGATATTTTTACCCTGTTGACGAAATATTGTTGCAGCAATAAGCGCAATAACAATAATGCCGGTAAAATAAAAATCAATAATAAAAGTCGTTGACCATGCAAATTTAGCGTCACTAAAGGGGGCAAATATCATGGAGCCATAAGCGGTGATCACATCGCCTAAAATATGAATGGTTAAACCGCTGACACAAACGAAATAAAAATCACACCACTGGTAACGCCCTTTGCTTAATTTAGAAAAAATATAAGCTAATAACAGCGCCCAAAAAGGTAAAAAAATAAATGAATGTGTAATGCCTCAATGTGTTTCGAGATAACTTAACAAACCAAAAAAACGTGCAATGAAATCAATATCAGGGAAAGCCGCAGCCAATGTCCCAGTAAGCATCCGCATCCGTAGTGATAAGCCAGCATTTGAAATGTATTCTTTGTTTCACGTCCTAACAACGCACCACTTAGCGCATGGGTGATAGTGTCCAATACTAATTTCCAGCTCTAATCAAGCCGCCCATATCATGCTCTTCAAAAGTTTTATGTAAGAAATTACGTATAGTTGGAGAATCTTCCATCGATAAAACGTCGTTTAATATTTCTCTCGCTTTGGCTCGGGTCACTTTACGAATAACCCACTTTACTCTTGGTAAGCTCGATACACTCATACTTAAGCTATCAATGCCCATCGCTAGCAATAATAAAGCGGCAATAGGATCGCCGGCCATCTCGCCACAAACGCTGACAGGAATATTGTGAGCCGAAGCACCTTCTACCACTTGTAATATGGCCCGAATAACAGAGGGATGTAATGAATCATAAAGTGAAGCAACCCGCGCATTATTTCGATCCACAGCTAACAAATACTGAGTTAAGTCGTTTGTTCCAATAGAAAAAAAATCAACACGACGGGCAAGATTACCTGCTTGATATACAGCGGAAGGGACTTCAATCATTACACCAATTTTTGGCATAACAATTTCGTCTCCTTCTTCTAACAACTCACCATAAACCTGGTGAATTAAACCCAGAGCTTCGTTTAATTCTGTAATATCACTGATCATTGGCAGCAATATATTCAAGTTATTTAAATTTAAGCTTGCGCGCATCATGGCACGAATTTGTACTAAAAATATTTCAGGGTGATCTAAGGTAATACGAATACCACGCCAACCTAAAAAAGGATTATCTTCTTCAATAGGAAAATAAGGTAAGGCTTTATCACCTCCGACATCTAATGTGCGTAACGTAACAGGTCTTGGATGAAAACTTTCTAGTACCTGCCGATATATATTTCGTTGTTCCTCTTCACTAGGAAATTTTTGTCTTTCCATAAAAGGAAATTCTGTTCGATAAAGACCTATACCTTCTGCGCCACTTTGTAAGCTGGGCGTAATATCAGAAAGTAAACCCGAATTAACCAGTAACGAAATTTCTATACCATCTTCTGTTTTTGCCGGAAGATCACGTAATTCACTTAATTCATCAGATAGAGCGGCTTCTTCTTCAACTAAACGATTAAACTCTTTGCGAATTTTTTCCGACGGGGAAATAAAAATACGGCCGCTATATCCATCAGCAATAATTTTACGCCCATCAATACGCCCCACGGGTAAATCTGTTGCACCCATCACAGCAGAAATACTCATCGCCCGCGCCAGAATCGCAACGTGCGAAGTACGTGACCCTTTTACTGAAATAACACCAATTAATTTATCACTCGGCACTTCAGCTAACATAGAAGCCGAAATATCTTCACCCACCAATACTGTATTTTCAGGGTAATCTCTTTTCTCATGCAGCTCTTGCTGTAAATATTTTAGTATACGGCGCCCGAGGTCCCGAACATCATCTGCTCGTTCACGCAAATAACTGTCTTCCATTTCACTAAATATTTTTTCATGTTCTTGAATTGTTTCCCGTAATGCACCCGCAGCCCAATTACCTTCACGAATACGATCACGTGTGATACCTGACATGCCCTGGCTATTTAACATTAATAAATAAACATCAAATAAAGCCCTATCCTCACTGGCCAAAACATCTTTCAAGCGTTCTGATAAATCTGAAATATCTTTAACAACGGCAGCAACAGCGGCATCAAAAACCTTAACTTCATTTTCTACATCAGAAACATAGCGATCCGGAATAGCGTCAATATCAGCAGCAGGATACATAACAACTGCAGTACCCATTGCAACTCCCGGTGCTCCCGGCAAACCATAAATAGGTTTAGAACCTTTTTCTTCTGGTTCATTATGATCTTGTTTTAAACCAGTGATGCCGCCACTTGCTTCAGCATGAACAATTGCCCCCGAAAGTTGTGCTGCAACCGTTATCAAAAAAGTTTCATTATCTTCACTAAATTTTTGGACTTCACTACTTTGAACAACTAACACACCCAGTATTTTTCGATGATGAATAATCGGCACACCTAAAAACCCATGAAAGGCTTCTTCACTGACTTCGGGGAAATGTTGGTAACGGGGATTTTTTGCAGCATCAGCAAGATTTATCGGTTCAGCACGTTTGCCAACCAGGCTAACCAAACCAATTTCATCGCTCATTCTAACTTTTCCAACAGCAGCGGGATTTAAACCATCTGTTGCCATCAGAACATATTCATTATCATCTTCGTTTGTTAAGAAAACCGAACAAACATCGACGTCCATGACATTTTTAACACGCTTAACTATCACATTAAGCGCTTGATCAAGATTCTTAGCGAGGTTTACTTCTTGAACAAGGCGTCTCAATATATCAAGCATAGGAATTTACTAATTAATAAGAGGCAGTAATTCTTTTAATGCCTCAGCATAAACATCGCGTTTAAATGAAATAACGGAACGAGGTGGCTCAATTTGATCAATCCAACGCCACTGATCAAACTCGGGTTTATCGGAGCGATCTAAACGCACTTCAGATTCATCACCGGTAAAACGTAGTAAAAACCAGCGCTGTTTTTGCCCAATACAACAAGGCGTTTGGTGCCGTCTAATCAAATTAGGCGGGATTTTGTAGCGTAACCAATCTTGGGTACAACCCAGCACTTCGACCGAAGCAGCACTCACACCAACCTCTTCCTCTAATTCACGATATACAGCCTGTTCAGCAGACTCCGACTCACGAATGCCTCCCTGAGGAAACTGCCAGGCATCTTCACCAATCCTTCTCGCCCAAAATAGGCTACCCTTGGCGTTTACCAAGATGATGCCTACATTTGCCCTGTATCCTTCGGTATCAATCACGTCTAAGACTCTCTCCGTATTATCCTCTTGATTGTTTCATGTTCACCGACTCTCAGCAAATCTAATCACTTACAACTATTTATCTATATTAATCAACAGGTTAGATGTATTAATGGTAGTAAATATGCCTTTATCGAACGTTTTGCGGTAACATTAGCCTTTTCTCAATAGCTAAAGGCGACAAACAGTGACTCTTGCCATTTTTGACCTCGACAACACCTTATTAAATGGCGATAGCGACTATTTATGGGGACAGTTTCTGGCACTACAAGGACGCGTTGATGCCGCGTACTATGAAAAAGAAAACCAGCGTTTTTATGATGAATATGTCGCGGGTACACTCGATATTTTTGAATTTTTAGAGTTTAGTCTCGCTCCGCTTAGCCAAATTGATATGGCTGAATTAAAGCAACTACACGGCAAGTTTATGGATGAGTGCATTAAGCCCATCATCACCCAAAAAAGCCGCGATCTGATCCAACATCACATCGACCAAAATAACACGCTACTAATCATCACCGCGACCAACCTTTTTATTACTGCGCCTATTGCTAAAGAGCTCGGCATTGATCACATTCTCGCAACAGATCCTGAAATAGTTAATAACAAATACACTGGCAAGGTATACGGAACGCCTTGTTTCCGCGAAGGTAAAGTTGAGCGACTTAAAGTGTGGTTGACAAAAAAGGGAATGAACTTAGCGGACAGTTATTTTTACAGCGACTCACATAACGACTTACCATTATTAGAAATGGTCACTAAACCGGTTGCTGTTGATCCAGATGATACTTTGCGCTCACATGCACAAATGAAGGGCTGGGATATTATCAGTTTACTAGATTAAACGATTATAAAATTTTCTAATTATAAGTTTAATCCGGATATTTCTTCATTATTTCTTCGAATGAATCAATATTATCACACATGACTTCGACTAAGTTTGGGTCAAAATGTTCACCACTTTCTTCTTTAATAAAAGCGATAACTTTATCCAGCGGCCAAGAATCTTTATAACAACGCTTACTGCCAAGAGCATCAAAAACATCGGCTAGAGCAGTTATGCGTGCATAAATATGTATACCTTCTCCTTTAAATCCATTTGGATAGCCAGTACCATTCCACTTTTCATGATGCTGTCCAGCTATAATAGAGGCAGTATTCATAATACTTCTGTCTGAACGACTAAGCATAGTTTCACCTAAACTAGCATGGCTTTGCATAATCTCCCACTCTTCATCATCTAGCTTTCCAGGTTTATGCAGTACCCTGTCTGGAACACCAATCTTACCAAAATCGTGTAGCGGAGATGCAAGCTCAATCAATTCGATAACACTCTCTGGCTGACCAATTAATTTTGCAAGTAATTTGGAATACTCTGCTACTCTTCTAACATGACTTCCTGTTTCTTTAGACCGTGTTTCAACCGCCTCACCTAAGAGATACAAAATTTCTCTTTGCGTATCATCAACTTCTTTATGTAATAACAAATTTTTATACGCAATACCAAGGTTATTACAAAACAATTCTAAAAGATGAATACTATCATCAGATAATTTTTGATGACTTGAAAAAATTAAAACGTCATCAACAGTCCCACCCGGACTAAAATATACAGCATATTTATTTCCTTTAGAGACAAAAGATTTTTTATCTATTGAGGTTTTAAGCAAATCAATAATTTCTGAATCCAATTCAGAAAAAGGGTCTTTGCCAGATATATCGGAAAATTTACCTGTTCCAGCCAGAATATTTGCTTCACCGGAAACGCCTTCAATGGCAAGACTATCAAAGTTTACATAAACAGTGTCCTTCTCCAGATAAAGTACCGCAATAAGCTGATCAAGTATGCCATTAATCAATTCGGATAATTTTTGAACTTTATAAATTTCACTTGATGCCTTTATTACTCTTTCAAGCCCTTTTCTATTATCTTCTAAAGCACACATATCACGATAAGAGCGAAGACTTGTATAAACGACAGAGTAAAGTTTTTGAGAGGTTAACTCTGTTTTTTCTTTATAGTCATTAATATCATATTTTTTAATTACAGACCGTTCCGGAGCCTGACCAGGTTGTCCTGTCCTTAATACAACTCGAATAATAGAGTTATTTAAATCATTTCTAATACTATCGACAAGATCAAGACCAGCATGTTCTGTTTCCATGACAACATCCACTAATGCTAAAGCGATATCTTCCTCTTTTTTGAGTAAAGCGATTGCTTCTTTGGCATTGTAAGCATGAAAAAACTCTATATTTCTACCTTCAAATTCAAAACCATCTAACGCCAGAACAGTAACATCGTGAATTGACGGCTCATCATCCACAATAAGTATCTTCCAGGATTTTTCATATATTACTTTATCTTTTTTGGGTTCATTAGAAAAAAGAAAGTCATTTTGGGAGCTCATAATTAACCACCTTCTGAAGTTATCGGAATCACCATATTTATAGATAAGCCATCACCAGGGGTACTTTCCACATTTATTTGCCCATGTAATGAACTGGTCACTAAATTGTAAACAACATTCATACCCAAACCACTTCCACCCTGGCCCCGCTTAGTTGTGTAAAATGGTTCAAAGATACGATTCATGACTTCTTTGCTTATACCATGGCCATTGTCATGATAAATAATGTTTAAATTATTTTTTTTGAGACTTGCATCAATATCAATAGCAGAATTATCACTGTCTTCATCAAAAGCATGGATAAGACTATTTACGATAAGATTACTAATAATTTGATAAAGTGCACCAGGATTAGTGTATACAAACACATCTTCAGGAACGTTATTATTGACATCAACATTACGATTTTTAAATTTTGGATTTAAACTGAGAATAATACTATCCAGGTATTCTCTAAGATTTATATCTCTAAGATCATCACTTGATTGATCAACAGCAACCTGCTTAAAACTTTTAATTAAATCTGAAGCTCGCTTTAGATTGCTAATCAGAATATCCAGACCTTTTCTTGTTTGGGACATGAATGATTCAAAGTCTGTTTTAGTTAAGGTCCCGGAATTAAATTCATTTTCTAACAAGCTTACTTTTTCTTCGATATTTGTCGCAGAAGTTACGCTTATTCCTAACGGAGTATTAACTTCATGTGAAATACCTGCCACCAGGCTTCCTAACGCAGCCATTTTTTCGGAATGAATCAACTTTCCCTGAGCGCTTTTTAATGATTCAAAAGCAAGACTTAATTTTTCATTAGTTTTTTGCAGGTTTTCAGTTCTTTCCTCTACCCTTTTTTCCAGGTTCACATTTGTACTTTCTAGTTTTTTTTGTGCGTTTTGTATCTCAGTAATATCCCTAAAAACCAGTACTTTGCCTACCAGCTCTCCATTTTCATTTTTTATTGTTTCTTGCAGTATTTCCAGCCAATGTAGCCTGTTACCCTTTTCATATTTGAACACTCCCAAATTAGGTTTATCGCTTTGAGAAAACATTTCTCCTTCGCTCAACCAGCTTATGACAGCAAAAATATTATCGCCTACAATATCCTCCCCAAATACTTCTTTGGCTTTATCATTCGCATAAACTATTTCTCTAGAATTATTTATTCTAATAACAATATCGCTAATTGATTTTAATATGGCACGTTTATTTTCAAACTCGTCAAACAAATTTCTTTCAGCACGATATATTTTAAGCGAAACTATAACAGCCAGTAATACACCAATAAAAAAAGAAACAAATGACCAGATTAAAATTAATTTATTACTTTGCTCATACTGATAATCTATTGAAGACAATATGTCTCTAGAGCTTTTTTTCTGCAGCTCCAATAGCTTTAACAACTCATCCAAAACTTTATCTTGTGCTTCTATTCCTTTTTCATTTAAAAGGACTTTGGCTTCATCTATACTTTCTTCTTGTATTAAATCTATAAGCTTCAACTGAATAGGTACAGAAACCCCCGTATATTCCCCTTGCTTTTTAAGTATTCCTTTTTCTTTGCTATTTAAATTCAAACTGAGAAGTGCACCTCGAGAACGAGCGAATCTTGCCCCTTGAATATTAAAATCTAAAAATATCTCATCTCTTTTGAATGAGTCCTCTGTATTTACCATTGCAAATAAACCAACAACTCTTTCCCGTGCAGAGGAAAGCATGGTAAAAATCAATTCTGATTTAGTATTATTTTTTTCTACTATATCTCTACTTTTATTTCTGAATTCTTCGAGCTGAGAAAGACTATAGATTAGTACATTAAGAAATATTACCAGAGTGATAAGAAAGCTTGATATTAGTATCCAGTGGCTATTTTTCTGCATACACTTTACCCTCTAACCAAAACATAATTCATTAAGGTGTTAAGTTTTAAAGCTAAAAAAGCTCAATATCATCTTCAACTTGAGCAGAAGCATCCTCACCTTCATGTAAAGATACTTCTTCTGCTGTTGTATAATTCTGCTTTAACATGTGCATAATTTCATCTATATCAATAGAATTCATTTCACCATTTTCAACACGTTTAATTTGTTCGTTGATTACCTGAGGTATTTCACTTAATCCTTCAACCACATGTATTAAAATCTGGCTTGTTCTATCTTGAAATTGTAATGACATAATAATTTCGTTTACTTCGGTAATAATATCAACGCTTTCACGTTTAAGAATTTCTGAAGACTCCGCCATTCCCTTAGTCATCCACTCAAGTCCTTCCAATACCTCGGTGATAGTTGATGAGCCTTCTTCCTCGAGTAATAAATCCTTATCCATTGCTAAGCGTGCATACTCTACGGTGGATTCAACCGAGGAAGTGAATTGCGAAATACTATTTGTAATTTGCCGCCCTGTTTCACCAGACTGAATAGACAAAGATCTTACTTCATCTGCCACAACAGCAAAGCCGCGCCCAACCTCACCCGCTCTCGCAGCCTCGATTGCTGCATTTAATGCTAACAGGTTCGTTTGTGAAGCAATTTTCTCAACGCCTTCTGCCATGCTTTTTAAAATAGTAGTTTCACTTGATAATTTTTCTAACTCTTCAAATGAAGATTTTCGATTTACCAGGGCTTCTGCTAAATTATTAATGACTGCAGACAATTGAATGCGGCTATTTTCAAAAACGTTATCGAGTAACGTGGACTTATTGCCTGATTGGTTGGGTACTGCAACATTAGACAGTGTTGCAGCTTCTAAGGCACCATTCAAACGTCCAACTAAAGATGTAAAACGCAATGACATATCAGTAATTGCCGCTTCAGTTTGTGAGCGTGAATTTTCAATTTGGCGATTAGAGATTTCAATCACCTGGTCAATGACTTCAAGTAACCCTTGCATTTGTAAACTTACATTTGCTGGCTCAACATCGTCTTCCACCACATCTTCTGAAGAGGTAACAATTTTTGTCATCTCCCATTTTTTTCGTTGATTTTCAAGCCTTATCGCAACAAACAAAGAGACAACAACAATTATCGAAACGCTTAACCACGCGGTTAAATTTATAAAGATCAAAGTTACAAAAATGGCACACGCCAACAAAGGCAGGACTAAAAACTGACTCATTTTAAAATTTAATGGTTTAATCATAAAATTCTTTTGTATACAGCGACTAGCTCGATTATTGTTTCGATATATGAAGGTTATCGTCTTTTTAAAGAAAATCTTTAATTAATAAGTTCATTAACCCCATGAAATTTAAGCAATAAAAAACCACTATTACGTATAAATAATAGTGGTTTAAGTGGGTTTAAATTAGTTTAGGAAATAACTAATAAGCGAGTCGTTGTATTGATTTTTCTGGTTCCACCTCGTCTAACCAGCGAACCAAAGGCCGCCATTGTGCTTTATCGCTATCAGTGCGCTTATCCCACATTTCAAAAAGGCCAATACCTCGTTCCGCCGCATGCACATAGTTCTGTGTATCACGTAGTGTGGTAATGAAGGGAAGTTTTAAAGTTTTTAAAAATCGCTCAAGTGATTTATAAGTTAAGGTGTTTTTCTTAACTCGATTTGCAACAACAGCGACATCAACCCCTCTTTTGCGGACTTTTCCGACAACAAGCAACTCTTCAATAAAGCGCGTTACTGCATGTATATCGATAGAAGAAGGCAAAACAGGCACCACAATAGTATCAACAAGGTGAATAAAATCGACGAGTTCGTGACCTGAGACACCAGCAGGGGCATCTATAATCATGCGTTCTGTCTCGGCAGGTACCCGCATTTGAAATGAGCGTGTCACGCCCGTATTATTTTTACGACTCGCAACATGTACACCATATATCTCTGGGCGTGATTGGGGGCGTTGATTTAACCAGCGAATGCTCGAACCCTGAGGATCAAAATCGAGCAGCGCTGTTGATAAATCTTGCGATACATAATAACTGGCAAGGTTGGTCGCAACGGTTGTTTTACCACAACCGCCTTTAGAGTTAATAACAAGAATTTTCTGCATAACAACCAGCCTACATATTTAATCGATATACACTCACACGCACTTTTAGCGCCAAAGCGAATTCACTTATAATTATGTGTCGCAGTTCACAGTTTAGACCATTTACAATAAAAAGTTAATATCAAAATCTAGCAATATAAGTAAGCCATTAGGCTTATTAAAATAATAAGGAACTAGTTTTTAACAGCTGTATTAATAATCTCTTTTAACTTTCCGTCTTTAATCATTTTTCTATCTAAAATAGCATCAAAATCATTTTTATTCTCAAGCTTATCTTCCTCGCGTGAAGTAATTAAAACCGCTTTTATCCTACGGTTAAAGTTATGCACTAAACGCAATGCTGCTGTTAACGCATCACCATTTAAACGCGAACATTCCAGCGAGGTAATAAGGAGGTCATATTTATTTAATATTAAATTTTCTAATGCCTGCAAACCATCATCCTTAAACGTCAGGTTAACCGGCATATCTTGTAAAGCATACTCCACCATACTGGCATAAAGCTTTGATGGTTCGACAACAAGAATGTTAAGAACTTCCTTAAATACCTGATTACGTAACACTAATAGCCTATCATCAATATCCAGAGGCTCTACCTTTGATGAAATTAGCGATTCTGTCGTATCACGTAAAATATCTATAAAATTAAGGAGAATATCAACTGTGGATTTAGTACCAAATTCATCTTTCTGCATCAAAAATTGCATCACATCCTCCATGCTATGCGCAATTTTTGTAATAACGTGATAATCATAGCTCCCGGCAGTGCCTTTTAAGCTATGTACCATACGAAATAATTCATCATAACTATTCACACGATTAGAAGACATAACCTCGTCTTCTATTTTATCGATTCGTGCGGGCATATCATCAAGGAAGCCTTCACGTAAATGCTCTAAAATATCATTAACATCACTCATCAATATTTATAGCGACATATTTCAACATTACTTTAATCATCATGCTTAGGAGTTTATGGCTAAACAGTCGGAAATGCTTTTAGATTAAAAGCTTTTTCACTACTTTTTTTAAGTTATTATCTTTAACAATATTTTTTTCTAGAATTGATAAAAACATGGGTTTATTTTGTATGTTTGATAATTTATACGACGTGATTAATAAAGCATTAATATCTCTATTAACTGAGTGAGTACAGCGTAGCGCTGCAATTAAGGCATCTGCATTTAACGGCGGCGTTTCCATTGAGGTGATTAATAATGAGTATTTTTTCACTAATAGCTTTTCCAAAGCCAGGAGACCGTCTGTTGCAAAAGTGAGCTGTATCGGCAGCCCCCTTAAATTATTTTCAATTAGCTGTGAGTATGATCGACTTGATTCAACCACCAAAACTTCATACGTTTCATTAAAAACACGAATATATAATTCAGACAACAACTGTTCAATATTTGAAAAAACCGTTTTATTTTCTAAAAGGCCTGTTGTCGTCTTCTGCAATATATCAATGTATTCTAAAAGAATATCAATTGATGACTCCGCACTAAGAATTTTTTTCTGAGCAAAATACAACATAACATCTTCTAAATGATGTGTTATTTTTGTAATTTCATGCAGATTATAACTACCTGCACTACCTTTTAAACTATGAATTACTCTAAATAACTCATCATACGAGTTATTATTTTTAAGCGATAAAATATTATCCTCTATTAAATTAATTCGTGATGGCAACTCCTCAAGGAAATTATTCCTCAGCCCATCTAATAATTCTGAAACAGACGCTTCATCCATAGGTTCTTTTATCGACATATATAAATTCAACTAATTCGTTATTTGTCCGCTAATAAACACATATATACTAAATTTTAAGTCCTTATACTTATGCAAAAAATAATGTTACTAAACCCCAAGGGCGGCTGCGGTAAAAGTACAATTTCAACTAACCTGGCAGCGTATTATGCTAACCAGAATTTAAGTGTCGCTATCGCTGATTATGATCCTCAAAAATCAAGTTTAAACTGGTTACGCCAGCGAACCTTTGATCTTGCCCCGGTTAATTCAATTAACATAAAGGAAAAACAAATCATATACCCAGATAATCTTGACTACCTCATTATGGATACGCCGGCAGGTTTAGAAAAAGAAAAAATGCAACATCTCATACATATAACAGATAGCATTATAATTCCAATCTTACCCTCTCCTATTGATATACAAGCTGCAGGTTATTTTATTTACCAATTATTACTAAAATATAGAATTACCAATGAAGATAAAAATATATGTTTAGTTGCAAACAGAGTAAAACAACGTTCACAAATTTTTAATGAACTCTTAAAGTTTACGGACAGTATTAAATTACCGCTTATTACCAGCCTACGTGACTCACAAAACTACGTTAAATATGCTGCTAAAGGTGCCAGCATTTTTGATTATAAAAACAAAAAAACAGAAGAATGTAGAAATGACTGGCTTCCTTTAGTTCATTGGGTTAAAGAAACAGAAAAACCTTAAACCCATACAATATTACTCATCTTTTGCAATCGGAGAATCAACACTTTCTGATGCAGCTAACAATGTCAAATCACCTAAACTTAAAATACGATCAATATTTAAAATAATAACAAATTCATCATCAACCTTACCCATTCCCTCAATAAAATCTGTTTCAACTACCCCACCAAAAGAAGGGGCCTCTTCAATATCAGATTTTTTAAAATCCATTACCCGGCTAACAGCATCGACAATAACACCTATATTAAGAATATTCTTACCAAAACTCATTTCAACAATAACAATACAAGAACGCTTCCCTATTTCACTGTGACCATTTCCAAGCCGTTCTAGTAAATCAATAACTGGAACGAGTTTTCCGCGTAAATTAATTGCACCACAGATAAAATCTGGCATTTTAGGAATAGGAGTAACAATACCGTATTCAATAATTTCTTTAATTTTTAAAATACTAATCGCATATGATTTATCACCTAATAGAAAAGATAAATACTTCATAATTAAATCTTGCTGCGCAGATGAAACTTCATTATTTTTTTCAGCTAACTTATTCATTTTGGTTCTCCTTGCGACATAATTCGCCGCACTACCGATAAGACTTAACGATTCTTGTTGCAATACTATCTAAATCTACTTCTTCTTCCACGCCACCTAATTTATAAGCTTCTTTCGGCATACCATAAACAATACAGCTTTCCTCGTTCTGCCCTAATGTTTTTGACCCTACTTCGCGCATTTCTAATAAACCTCGCGCGCCATCATCTCCCATTCCCGTCATAATGATGCCTAAGGCATTTTTACCCGCAAACTTAGCAACAGACCTAAATAAAACATCTACTGATGGTCGATGCCGGTTCACCAAGGGCCCATCTTTCACCTCAACAATATATTGTGCACCACTTCGTTTTAATGACATATGTAAGCCACCCGGCGCGATTAAAACAACACCAGGCAAAACACGATCATTATTTTTTGCTTCACGCACTTCAACATCGCATATACGATTTAATCGGCTGGCAAAAGCTGCCGTAAATTTTTCGGGCATATGTTGTACAACAACAATTCCTGGACACACTTTAGGTAAAGCAGTCAAAACAACTTCCAATGCTTGTGTTCCACCTGTTGAAGTACCAATAGCCACAATACTCTCTGTCGTTTGCGTCATCGCAGAGCTTGCTTTATCTAACATAACATCAGCTGTAAATTTCTTTTCCGTTGGAGAAGAAACTTTCGTTGTTACTCTTGATGTTGTTTGTAACTTATCTAAATTACGTGCCCTAGCAGCAGACTTTATGACATTTAATATTGTTTTGTTAACTTCAAGTAAATGTGCCTTCGCACCCATTTTAGGTTTGGTAATAATATCCACTGCACCTGCTGCCATTGCTTCTAATGCCGTTTCTGTTCCGGATGCGGTTAATGTTGAACACATAACAACGGGGGTAGGATGCTCAGACATTATTTTTTTCAAAAAGGTGATGCCATCCATTCTGGGCATTTCAACATCAAGCACTATTACATCAGGCCAATTCAGTTCCATACGTTTCATTGCAAAAATCGGATCCACAACAGCTGCTTCCAACTCTAAACTTGAATCACCCTTTATGATTTCGGTCATAACTTGACGAATAACAGCGGAATCATCAACGACTAATACTTTAATTTTACTCATAAAGCATCAATTAAGTTCCATAACTACATGTTCAACAACAATTGAGCCCGTCAATCTATTTAATGTTAACTTCCTTGCCACTTCTCCTCCAACATCTTTAAATTTAACGATAAAACCTGCAGCGACAAGTAGCTTTTCAATTTCTTTAAAATTTTTTACACCAATTAACTTTTCGTAATTTTTTGAAATCGCAGGAAACATATTACCGCCACCATAAATCCCAACTTCATACTCACTAGGGAGCGTATTATATTCTTCGGCCTTTTCTATAAACTTTTTCACCGCACAGCCAGCAAAACGAAGACTTGATTTTTCTTTACCTCGAACAGGTAAAATAACATGACACATACCCGCCATATGTCGTGATGGATGCCACATGGTCACAGATACACAAGAACCTAGCAAAGTATAAATTTCATTTTCATCATTGCCAAAATAAAACCCTCCCGGTTTTATGACATGCCGTTCTAAAGAATGAGTTATTTTATTTTTTGACATATTGATGGACGAACCAATTCAAAACGATCCGAAACTTGATGCAAGGTCTCTGAATGACCAATAAACAAATAACCACCAGGTTTAACTTTATCGGCTATTTTATCTACCAGCTTTTGTTTAGTTTCAAGATCAAAATAAATCATAATATTACGCAAAAACACCACATCAAAAACACTAATACTTTCGGGCCAATTGCCATTAATATTTAATACATCAAACTTAGTATGTTTTTTAAGCCGCCTATCCATTAACATCGTGCCTGATTGTTCACGCACACCCCTTAAGCAATATGCTCTCAGATAATCCTTAGAAATTTTTTCACTTTCAGATATTGAATATAAACCTCTTTTTGCTTTCTTCACCACATCACTATTAATATCTGTACCATATACATTCCAACTTGATGTTAAACCAAATTTTTCTGCCAACACCATAGCAATACTATAAGCTTCCTCTCCTGTAGAGCTTGCTGCACTCCAAACATTAAAGTTTGAACAAGAAGTTAACTTACTCAAAATATCACTCTTTAAATAATCAAAATGTTTGTTTTCTCTAAAAAAATAAGTTTCATTAGTCGTTAAAAAATCGATAGCATTTTGCAATTCTATATTATTATTTTTTTCTGTTACTTTATTATAGTAGCTACTAAACGAATCAATTTCTAATTGACGCATACGCTTACTGAGTCGACTAACAACCAATGTTCGTTTACTTTCCGATAAGGTTATCCCAGCCTTATCGTAAATAAGAGATTTGAATAAATTAAATTCCTTATCTGAAATATTTAATCCTTGTCTGGTTATTGCTACTGAATTCATATATCTTTTTAATTAGATGATTCGTTAGTTACTAATTCACTCAGGCCATTTATAGATAAAACCTCATCCAAAAATAGTAAAATAACAAATTGGCCATCTATTTTTCCCATACCATTAATATAATCACTACTTATTTCAGCACCAAATTGAGGGGCAGGCTCAATAGAGTCAGAATTAATATCAAGTACTTCATCAACCTCATCGACAACAAAACCAATATCCATTTTTTCACCATCATCATCCATTTCTACAATAATAATACACGTACGCTTTGTTGATTTGACTGATTCTTTACCTAATCGAACAGCTAAGTCTATTATAGGGACGACATTTCCTCTTAAATTACTAACACCACGAATATGTGGAGGAGTAAGCGGTACACGTGTCATCTCACTATATTCAATAATTTCATTAATATTATCGATTTCAGTACCAAAAAGTTCACCGCCCACTTTAAAAGTTAAATATTTTGTACCTGTATCCTCTAACTCATTAATAAGCTCATTAGTTTCTGCGAGTGTTGGCATATTTTCCTCAGTTGCCACTATGTCTTTCATTTTTCTCTCCTAAAAAATCTAATTAGCAACCAATATATTATTTAAACCGTTCGAAATCTTTTTCATTTATCGGTTCATCGGAATCTATAGCTGCCGGAACTTTCGTTTCCTTAGTCATTTCAATAACATTTTCTTTAAATTTGGTATTAGCTTGAGGTTGTTTTATTTTCGGTGGGTTTGCCTTGGGAGTTTCCTTGATTTCTACCGGCTTATTTATTTCATTTTCTGTATTTTCTGATAATACAACCTTATCTTGAACGTGTATTTTTGTATCTGTTTGAGACTCGTTAGCATCGCCACTTAAATCAAAACCATCAACTACAGCAGTTAATAAATTTACTTGCCCATGCATTTCCTGAGATGTTGCTGCAAGCTCCTCTGATGAACTTGCACTATGCTGAGCGGCTTTATCAAGCTGTTCAACCGCCGAATTTAATTGCTCTACACTTGCTGCTTGTTCATCTGATGCGGCACTAATCTCCTGTACCAAATCTGCTGTTTGTTGAATATTGGGCAACATATCACTAATTAACTTGCCTGCACGTTCTGCAACTTTGACACTGCTACCCGCTAGCTCACTAATTTCCTGAGCCGAATTCTGACTTCGTTCTGCTAATTTTCTCACTTCGTCAGCAACGACAGCAAAACCTTTACCATGTTCTCCTGCTCTTGCTGCTTCAATAGCAGCATTAAGTGCTAACAAATTTGTTTTATAAGCAATATCTTCAATAACACTAATTTTTGAAGCTATGGTACTCATTGCATCAACTGTCTCTTTAACCGCAGCACCACCTTCTTTTGCTTGCATAGATGTAGATGTTGCTAAATTATCGGTTGTTTTTGCATTTTCAGCATTTTGTTGAATTGAGGCACCCATTTGTTCCAATGCAGCACTGGTCTCTTCCACACTTGCCGCTTGCTCGGTTGATGTCTGACTTAATGATTCCGCGGTTTCATTAACTTGTTGAGATGCATTAGAAAGATTTAATGTTCCCTGTTTTACATCCATAAATACCTTTTGGATTTGTTCAACTAAGTCATTAATTGAACTATTAGCTTTCCCAATCTCATCACTAGAAGAACCTGCAGCTCGACACTGCAAATCACCATCAGATACTTTTGAAATAACAGATAATAATAATTTAAGTTTGTTTAAAACCAGCTTATTAAATAAAATATAAATTACTACTGCCGTAATTAAATAACCAATAGCAATAACAGTAATAACACCCGTACCTTGCCCAAAAAACAGAGATAAAACACCAACAACCACCAAACACATAATGATTAGTGGCAACAGCAACTTAAATTGCAAACTATTTATTTTCATGTTAATAACTCTTATTGCTGAAATTAGTGCAATACGTTTGTTGTTTCGGATGATAATTTTACGTTTACATTGGTTTGAGTCGCACGTTGAACTAAGTTTGGTACATCCAGGATAATAGCGACATTACCGCTACCTAAAATTGTCGCTCCACTTAAACCTTTTACATTTTGTAAGATCTTACCCATTGGCTTGATGACAGTTTGTAATTCACCTAATAACTCATCAACAACAAAACCTGCTTTATTTGTACCGTATTTCACAACAACAATACTTTCATTGCTTTTCTGCGTGCATGGTTCTTTAAAATAATCACGTAAACGCATATACGGCAAGACTTCATCACGCAAATTGATATATCCATGCATGCCATTTTCTTCACTCTCATCCTTCTCTAATTCAATACATTCATTCACCATATCAAGAGGGATAACATAAGAAGAATCTCCAACACGAACCAGGAAACCATCTATAATCGCGAGTGTGAGAGGTAAACGAATACTGACCGTAGTTCCACCATATTCATTAGCAGCAACATCAACCGAACCACGAAGAGCTTCAATATTTTTTCGCACCACATCCATGCCTACACCACGACCTGATAAATTTGTTACCTGTTCTGCAGTTGAAAAACCGGCTTCAAAAATCAAACGAAATACTTCATTGTCTGTTAAAGCCTGTCCATCAGCGATTAGTCCTTTCTCATGGGCCTTGGCAAGGATTTTGTCGCGGCTTAAGCCTTTACCATCATCCGCAACCTCTATAACAATGCTGCCTGAATCATGAAATGCATTTAGCCAAACATTACCCTGCGCATCTTTACCTGCTGCAACTCTATCTTCAGATGATTCAATACCATGGTCCATGGAATTACGAATAAGATGCATTAAAGGGTCACCAATTTTTTCAACAACAGTTTTGTCAAGCTCAGCTTCAGCACCATTTATATTTAATTTAATGTCCTTACCTAACTCTTTACTCACATCACGTACAACACGTTTAAAGCGATTAAAAGTTTCACCAATTTGTACCATCCTTAAGTTAAGTGCATTGTCACGAATCTCTTCAACTAAGTGACTCATGCTAGACATCGATTCCATCAAAATTTCATCGCCACTGCTATTTGCCAACATGTTTGCCGTTGCACCAGATATCACTAACTCACCTACAAGATTTATCAAACTATCTAACTTATCAGCATCAACTCTAAGTACCGTCTGTGCCGAAGATTGATTAGCTTGAGTTGTATTTTGTTTTTTAAGCGCAACATTAATAACTTCTTCGTGAACAACTTTTTTATCAACCAACACTTCACCAATAGGTTTAGGTGTACAGGTATCAGAATCTGAGCATTCCTGACTCTGACTATTTAAGGCTTCATCAAGTTCATGTTGAGTTAAGACACCGCTGGCAATTAAAATTTCACCAATGCGCATTTCATCTTCTGGTAATGACTGAATCACATCGGAAAAATGCTGGATTTTTGCCCTTGGAGGTAGAATATATAAAGTACACATATCTCTAACAAACTCAAAAACCGCTTCAATTTCTTCTTTATCGGCTTCAGAAGAGTAAGCAATTTCAAAACCAAGATAACAAAGTTCAGGATCAAATTCGTCAAGAGAAGGAAAATCATCAAATATTGTAGTTACATGAACAATAGTGCCAATTTGTTGCAAATAGCGCATAAAAGATAAAGGATCCATACCGTTTTGTAATACTTCTTGATCAAAACGTAATGAAATATGCCAGTTATCTGAAATAACCAGGGCACCTGTGTTCTCTATATCTGCGGAAGCACCAACTTCAACCGAGACTGCTTCTGTCTCATCATCATTAGTTTCTACAACTCCAAGATAACTATTTAATTCTTTGCGTAAATTTGTATCTATTTCTTTGTCGTCACTATTTATAGCTTCATCAGCTACGGCTTTTGTTACCAGAATTTCCATATGATCTCGACAGGAAAGCAAAACTGCAATCAAGTTACTATCTACAGAGATCTCTTTGTCACGAACTTTATCTAAAACATTTTCAACAATATGAGTAAATGACTCAACATCGTCATAACCAAAGACACCACCTGTACCTTTAATTGTATGCGCAGCTCTAAAAATCGAGTTTATTGCAGCATCATCCTCTGGAGTTTCTTCCATTTGTAATAACGCTTCTTCCATAGATGTTAATAACTCACCACACTCAAGCAGAAACGTCTCTTCTGGGCTGCTCATAACTTTCTCCTAAAAATATTTTCAACCTTAAAGTACAACAGGGTCACCAAAAAAACTTCCCATATTGTAAAGCTCCATAATTTCAATAACTGCGGGACTATGGGAGTTCATTGTGAATTCAATCTCACGTTTGTCACACTCACGTTTTGCCGCCATTAGAATTTGAAAACAGGACGTATCCATTTCAGAAACATTTGAAAGATTGATAGAAACACCTTTAGAATTTTCCATTTTCTTAAAAAGCTCTTCTTTTAATGGTGCGGCTTCATAAATCGTGAGTTCACCATCTAGATCAACTTCACATAAACCTGTTTTTTTATTTTTAACTTTAATCATAGCTTTTTTCCTTATACACGTTATGGCATAACAAGCTTAGACACTGCATTTAACATTTGATCAGGTTTAAAAGGTTTCACCATCCAGGCTTTAACACCCGCAGCCTTACCGATATCTTTTTTATCCGCTCCAGCTTCAGTTGTTAACATAATAATAGGAGTGAATTTATAAGCTGGCATTTCCTTTATTTTCTGCACCATTGTCAAGCCATCCATATTAGGCATATTGACATCACTAATAATCAAATGTACTTTTGTTCCATCAAGCTTTGACAAACCATCAACTCCATCACAACCCTCAATAACATCATATCCAGCACCTTTTAATGCAATTGAAACTATTTGCCTCAATGATGCAGAGTCATCTACAACCAAGATTGTTTTCGCCATTCTTTTTTCCTCTTAACTTTTAATTCTATTTTTAGAAAAACTCTAACTCATCATCTTCACTGGCTGAAGTCACTTCTTCTCCATTGTGTAACTGTCGCTCTTCATCCGTTGTGTATGATGCTTCCAACTTTTTCATAATTTCATCACTATCAATTAAACTTTGTTCACCGCTTTCAATTCTGTCTTTGTCTTCATTTAGCCTTACTGATAATTCGTTTAATGCTTCATAAACATGCTCTAAAATCTGACTTGTTCTATCTTGAAATTGTAGAGACACTAAAATTTCATTTATTTCAGCGACGATACCTAAACTTTCTTCTTGTAAAATAGAAGATGATTCTGCCATTCCTTGCGTCAACACTTCTAAGCTATCCAATACTTCCTTAATTTTAATAGAACCGTTTCTTTCTATTTCTTCTTCTTTTTCCATTCCTTTCGTAGAAACACTTAATGTATTCTCAACCTTTGCCGTAAAATTACTAATTGTTTCTGTTATCTGCTTACCTGTTGTTCCAGATTGAATCGATAAAGAACGAACCTCATCTGCAACAACAGCAAAACCACGACCAACCTCACCTGCTCTTGCGGCTTCAATGGCAGCATTTAAGGCAAGCAAATTAGTTTGTGACGCAATTTTTTGCACACCCTCAGCCATTGTTTTTAGACTATCCGTTTCATTAGAAAGACTTTGCAATTCCTCAAAAGAAGATTGGCGAGAAGTTAACGCTGCATCCATACTTTTCATCACACCATTTAATTGGATACGACTATTTTCAAAAACATTTGTTAAAACCGTTTCTCCACCATCAGGAAGTTCTGCATTTGCCAACTTTGCTGACTCAAGCGCCGTATTTAAACGTTGTATAAGGTTGCCGAAGCGCAGCGACATTTGAGTAATGGCTTCTTCTGTCTGTGAACGAGAACTTTCTATTTGACGATTTGAAACTTCTAAAACCTGAGTAATAACATTAGAGAAATGCTCAATTTGAATGTTTTGTTGGTTTAGACTTACATCAGATGTGGAGGGTATTGTTTCAGCTACCACAGTCAATTTTTTTCTGTCTTTTTCAAGTTTAAATGCTGTTATAAAGCTTGTACTCAAAACAAGCGCTACTACCACAATAGAAAAACCGTGAACAACTGATAATATAATACTTACAATAAGCCCCATAACTATTGGAAACCAAACAAAAGTACTCATAGATAACTTACTGATTATTTTTTTCATTAGACCCAAATTCTTTTTAAAAAACACCACAAAAAGTATCAATATTTTTGCGCCATCAACATGGTTGCATATATAATGTTTAACGGTCATTTCAAATAAAACTTTAGATAACCTAATAAAATAAAATATTTAACCTCACAATTTAAAAAAAACCACCTCCCCAACAAAACTACGTAAAAACCCTTGTGTTAAATGAAAAACAGAGTCGCCCTGCATACTTTAAACAACTCAAATCATATTAATATTTTTAATTCACCCTAATGTTTTTTAAACCCTTGCCGATAACAATTAACGTAAACAATTTTTATATGATATTGAAGCACTAGAAATAACAACTATGCTTCTTAAGATTCACTTATTTTTATTAATGTCATTAATTTAGCTCTGTTTGGAAAATCGGTTATAGCATTAAAAACACAATTATCGTTTTTCAATACACACCTAACAGTAAAATAAGTTGTAATAATTATAGTTTTATCAGGAGCAATGAAATGAAAATCAACTTAAGTAACTTCACCGTAAAACAACAAGTTATATCTCTTGTTGCCATGTTGTTTGCGCTACTAATTATATTAAGCTACATCAGCATTAGCAGCATGAATAAAATTGGTAGTGAAATTGAGGCTATCGCAGAACAAGACATACCAATGACCACCGCTATAACTGCTATAACTACAAATCAATTGGAGCAGGCGATCAACTTTGAACGCGCCCTACGGTATGGTGAAGAAATGCAAACAAATGCCTCATCTGTGGCAAAGTTCAAAGGTTCGGTTAAACACTTTACTGAACTTAGCCATCAAGTTGATGAAGAAATTATAAAAACAGAAAAAGATGTTAAAAAAGCTATTACTAACGCACATACAGCTGCAGACAAAAAAGAATTTCAACATGTTTTATCGGTATTAAAAAACATTGAGGTTGAACATAAAAATTATGAACACCATGCAGAAAAGGTCTTTTCTTTACTTTTAAAAGGTCAAATGCACGAAGCGCATGATCTTGCTGAAAGCGTAGAAGCAGAAGAAGAAAAACTCGACAACGAACTTAAAGCCTTATTGCATGAAATTGAAAAATTCACACAAAATGCAACTTTAAAAGCACATGCAGATGAAAAATCAGCCATTACCTTACTTATTTCAGTACTGGTTGTCGCTTTAGTTTCAGGCAGTCTCCTTTCTTTCTTTATCATAACTGGCATAATTAAACCCCTTAAATCTATGTTTACTGCAGTTGAAGACTTGCGCACTGGTGATGGTGACTTAACCTACCGATTACCTAACTTTGGTAAAAATGAAATTGGTGACACAGCTCACTCACTAAATGGTTTTCTTGAACACATTCAGAAAATTTTAGTTGATATCAGCGGCTCTGTAGAAAGTGTTGCCTCTGCTTCTGAAGAGGTGAATGCCACCGCTCAATCGTTAAGTCAGGCATCAACAGAGCAAGCAGCTAATGTTGAAGAAACCAGCGCATCGATGACAGAAATGAGCAGTACCGTAGATCAAAATACTGAAAACGCAACGACTACAAATCGTATCGCTTCAGATGCGGCAGAAAAAGCACAACAAGGCGGAGATGCAGTAACAAAAACGGTAACGGCAATGGCTGATATTGCTGCAAAAGTCAGCTTAATCGAAGACATCGCCTATAAAACTAACTTACTCGCACTCAATGCGGCTATTGAAGCTGCGCGTGCCGGTGAACATGGTAAAGGTTTTGCTGTTGTTGCTGATGAAGTGAGAAAATTAGCAGAGCGTAGCCAGGTTTCTGCGCAAGAAATTGGTGAACTTGCATCGAACAGTGTAAGCATTGCCGAAACAGCCGGTAAGCTCATTTCTGATGTTGTACCTAACATTCAAAACACGGCCTCACTGGTTGAAGAGATCTCTGCTGCATCAACCGAGCAACAAGAAACCATTACCCATATTGGTGGTGCAGTTGAACAAATGGATACTGTAGCACAACAAAATGCCAGTGCATCCGAAGAGCTTGCAGCAACATCCGGTGACCTTAGCAGCCAAACTATCCGCATCCAGGAATTAGTTGGATACTTTAAACTGGCCTAGTTTTTTTCAGCATAACTCCATATATTTGGGCAGGTTTTTCTGCCCATTTTTTTGCCTAAATATAATTATATTATTAATCAACAAGTAACTTTAACTTTCTTCATCTCCTTTTTTTTATTTTATAAAAATGTTTTAATTAGCCACTCCTTGTTCTTTTGGCTTAGATTTAAATGCATCCTTTCTCTTTTCTTATTTTCTTAGTTATATTAAGTTTGGTACTTGTTATCGCCTCATTATTTATGGGTAGCGTGCCACTTTCTCTTCAAACTGTTTGGTCCTCACTGTTTGAAGCATCAACACAACAATCATCTTTAATTATCACAGAACTTCGTTTACCGCGTGCTTTAGCGGCCTTTGCAACAGGCGCCTTACTCGCACAAGCCGGTGCTTTAATGCAGGTACTGGTGCGTAACCCCTTGGCTGATCCTTATATATTAGGTGTTTCGGGTGGTGCTGCCACGGCAGTACTTATTGGTATGTTATTAGGATTTAGCAGCTCTATAGGATTAACAGGATTAGCCTTTATCGGTGCCCTAGTTGCGATGTTTCTTGTATTCATTATTGCGCATCAAAAAGGAACATGGACACCGACGCGTCTATTATTAACAGGTGTTGTGGTTGCCGCAGGTTGGGGTGCCGCCATCAGTTTAATTTTAAGCATTTCTCCCGCAAACAACTTACACGGCATGTTATTTTGGTTAATGGGTGATCTAAGTTATAGCTCATCGAGTGCGTTTGCCTTTAGTGCATTACTAATTGGTTTAATTTTAAGTCTATTATTATCATCTCAACTTAATGTCTTAATACGGGGTGATAAACTTGCATCTACCCTGGGTATTAATCTTAAACAACTGCATATTAAAATTTATATTCTTGCCTCTTTGCTGACCGCAGCAGCCGTGGTGCAAGCGGGTAGTATTGGCTTTGTTGGTTTTATTGTGCCGCACTTGATTCGATTAACCGGTATCACAGATCATCGTTTCTTATTACCTGCGGCAACCTTAGGTGGCGGCATTCTCGTTTTAGTTGCAGATACTGCTGCACGTACCATTATCGCACCACAACAATTACCTGTAGGTATTATTACTGCACTCATTGGTATTCCATTGTTTCTTTTCTTACTACAACGAGATGCAAAACAATGAGCTTAATAAAATGTAACTCCTTAAGCGTTAAAATTGCAGAAACACAGGTTTGTTCTAATTTAGATATTACTATCAACGTAGGTGAAAACTGGGCTATTTTAGGCATGAATGGTTGTGGCAAAACGACTCTGCTACACACCTTAGCGGGTTTACATCCGGTACAATCTGGCAGTATTGAATTAAATAAAATTTTATTAAACAATATTTCTCGTCGTGAAATTGCACAGCAACTCAGCTTGCTATTACAACATCAGGAAGATCATTTCCCCGGTACAGTTTTAGAAAGTGTTTTAATTGGTCGTCACCCTCACCTTAAAAGTTGGCAATGGGAGTCTGAAGATGATCAAAAACTGGCACAAAAAGCTTTAGCTCAAGTTGGTTTAAGCCATTTCGCCCAGCGCTCTATTCTTACTTTATCTGGAGGTGAGCGCCAACGCGTTGCTGTCGCAACATTACTGGTACAACAAACAAAAATCCGTTTACTTGATGAACCCGTAAATCATTTAGATGTTCATCACCAGCATGAAGTCATGAAATTATTAACGTCTAACAATATGGATATAGCCAATATGTTTGTTTTACACGATGTGAACCTCGCAAACCGATATTGTGATCATGTCTTATTGGTTTATGAAGATGGCCGAACCGAGCATGGCTCTTGTGTAGATGTGCTAAATGAAGAAAACCTTAGTAACTTATACCAACACCCTATTAATGAAATTAATCATGCTGGGAAGCATTGGTTTATTGCAGGCTAAAAGGATCTTAGATCTCAGGACAAACAGATAACCCTTTGATTATACTCACAATTTAACACCTGCTTCTTTTTTCACAATAAAATCCCATTTGACTCTCTCTCGTAACACCGTTAAAGTCACGCCACTTTTACTGCTTCAGGTGCTGAACCAACAACCAGGTTGGTAAAGTGAAACGAGAAGTTGGTGCGACATAACTTTATTTTTTGTTATTTCAATTCCAACGCTGCCCCCGCAACGGTAGTCGAGTGAAGGTGAGTCATCCCTGCCACTGTGTTGAATAACATGGGAAGGCGATTCACCCCGGCAATTATGCTAACTCGAGAGCCCGGAGACCGGCCTGATGCAATCGTAGTGTATCGCGGAGGGCGACTACGGGCGGATTGCTTTATTTTCCTAACCTAAGTTCCCTTTGTTACATACACATTTATTTATTGCGTACGGGTTGTGCGCTATTTAAGGGAAAAACAATGTTATCTTTCAAAAAATCTAGCTTCGCTTTAACACTTGCCGCATTAAGTTCGACCACTTATGCAGTAGAACAAGACGCTGTCATTGTTACTGCAACACGAACCGCTCAAACAGTTGATGAAACACTATCATCTGTTACCGTCATTACAGAAAAAGAAATTCAACAACAACAGGCTCATGATCTTCCTTCATTACTAACCGCAATTAATGGCATCGATATGTCTGTTAATGGTGGTATGGGAAAGAAAACAAGCATATTCATGCGTGGTACAAGTTCGACGCATCTTTTAGTTATGGTCGATGGTATTAAAATGGGTTCTGCCACAAGTGGTGATATTGCCTTTCAGCATATTCCAGTAAACCAAATTGAACGCATTGAAATTGTTCGCGGCCCACGTGCCT
>Ga0316207_10001401_pt1 | contig 29920 bp, 28 predicted proteins | sample 6weekpyrite_MG_FD_204943 | JGI IMG/M metagenome (GOLD analysis project Ga0316207, IMG submission 204943) | Microbial mat bacterial communities from mineral coupon in-situ incubated in ocean water Damariscotta River, Maine, United States -... | ecosystem: Environmental > Aquatic > Marine >...
TAACTGTAAATTCAGATCGTCAGAGTGAGTTAACCGTGGAAATAATTAATAAACTTAATGTGAAAGATGAGAATGATAAAACAACATTAATTTTTGAGAAATTCACCGGTGAAACTGCCAAAGTATTAACAGGTTATGTCGATTTGACTGTTATGGTAAGTGATAAAGGAATTCAAGCAGCTAATAAAATGCAGGATATGATAGGGCATATGGAAACCATGTTTAACCTGCTTGACGAAGTGAAATATATTGCAGATCAGACAGGTATGTTAGCACTAAACGCATCTATTGAAGCAGCCAGGGCTGGAGAGTATGGTCGTGGCTTTGCCGTGGTTGCAAATGAAGTACGAAATTTGGCAGAAAAATCTGTCAGTTTGAATGAACAGATTCACAAAAATGTATCTATAAGCCAGTCAACTCTTATGGAATCAAATGAGATTGTTAGACAGATTGCGTCAATGAAAATGAATCAGGCATTAGAAGGTAAGGATAATCTGGATAAAATGATTGTTGAACTGGATCAGGTAAGTCACTTTATCACAGAAAGTCTGCATTCATCTTCAGATATTACTAGTGCTATTCAGCAGGATGTGGCTCAGGCTGTTTTAGCATTGCAGTATGAGGATATGGTTTCCCAGCTAAATACTCATGTTACTTCCTGGTTTAATTCCACTTATGAAGGCATTGAAAAATTGAGCCCGTTATTATCACAGGGGAATATAAGGCTTGTACTGGAAAAATATAATGAAGCGTTAGAAAAAAATATTGAAGAAAATCCAGCATCACAAAGTGTTGTTGCATCTACCTCCATGGAACAGGGTGATGTCGATCTATTTTAAAATTATGTGAGGAATATAAGAAAGTTATGAATATTACGAGTCAGTTTTCAGAAGATGGTAAAATATTTACAATCAGCATCAAAGGAAGTTTTGATTTCTTTCAGTTAAATGATTTTAGAGATATCTACAGTGATGAAGATATAAAAACATCTAAAGTTGTAATTGATATGCGAGATACTGAGACAATTGACAGCTCAGCATTGGGAATGTTGCTAAACATGCAGCGACACCTTCAAAAGGAAGATGGTGATATCAGCATTATTAACTGCAACGATGTAGTAGGAAAAATATTCAGTATTACACATTTCTCAAAGAAATTTGATATCCAGTAAACATGAAAAAAATCTTAATTGTTGATGATATTGATACTAATCGAAAGTTATTAAAGCAAACACTTGCCGCATTAAATACTTTTGAGATTTTTGAGGCTGCTGACGGTAAAGAAGCAATATCAATATTTGAAGATAACGCGCCTGATCTTATTTTGATGGATATTAATATGCCAGGAATGGATGGTTGTCAGGCTACAACGGCTATTAAAAAATCAGCAGGCGATATTTATACACCAGTTATTTTTGTAACTGCATTAAGTGTGGAATCATCACTTGCAACAGCGCTTGAATCAGGTGGTGATGATTTTATAAGTAAACCGTTTGATTTCGATATTTTAAATTCAAAAATTAATGCCCACCTTCGAATACGTGAGTTAAATCAGCAACTTAACGATAAGAATTTAATGCTGGTTAACCATAATCGCCATTTACAACGAGAGCAGGAATTAATTGAACACTTTTTTGAAAGTGCGTTACAAAAAAGTTATCTTGATAATAAGTACATTAAATACCACATGTCATCATTATCAGCATTTAACGGGGACTTGTTGTTAGTTGAACGGGCTCCGGATGGTGGTTTATATCTTATTATGGGTGACTTTACCGGGCATGGTCTAACTGCTGCTATGGGAACTCTGCCTGTAGCGATGATATTTTTTACCATGGCATCAAAAGGTGTAACTGTTGGTGATATTGCACGTGAACTTAATCGTCAACTCAACAAGTTAATGCCTCCTGGGATCTTTTTAGCAGCAACGATACTTGAATTAAATATGCAAGGTAATTGTTTAACTGCATGGGTCGGTGGAATGCCTGAATGTTATATATTAGATAAAAACGGTGCTTTTAAAAGTGAAATACACGCCCAGCACATGCCCCTGGGCATTCTTGCTGATCATGAGTTTGAGATGACAGTTGAAAGAGTAGAAGTATCTCAGGATGATAAGGTTTATATGTATAGTGATGGCGTTATTGAATCAAAAAATATTGCAGGAGAAATGTTTGGTGAAGTACGTTTAAAAGATATTATTTTAAATAAAGATCATGTCTTTAGCAGTATTTTGTCGGAACTCAGACATTTTACTGATTATTCCGAACAGGATGATGATATTACTTTAGTTGAATTAACATGTTTACCTATACCCGCTAAAAAACGGAGCGCACAAGCTGAACAACAGGCTACAACAATTCCTTGGCAATTCACAACTACATTTACTGAAGATGAAATACGCGACTTCAATATTGTTAGCAAGCTGTCAGAAACTTTGGGCGCATTGCCTGAATTGCGGCGACATAAAGATATTTTACAAATCCTGCTATCTGAAATGTACTTTAATGCGATAGATCACAGTATTTTAGGGTTGGGCAGTTCAGATAAGACAGATGATGAGGGCTTTCAAAAATATTATCAGGAACGAGAGTTAAAGCTTCAGAAGCTAAACGATGCCTTCGTTAAATTCGATTTTCATATAAAATATGACAATAATCAGCAATACCTGAAAATTGTAATGAAAGATAGTGGTCAAGGTTATTCCGGGCATATCTCCAATCAGGGGGACGAAAAACTATATGGTCGTGGCCTGACGATTATCAATAGTTTTTGTGAGAACCTGCAGTTTTCTGAGAATGGTAAACAGATGGAAGTGCTTTACCCATTATCGTAGAGGCAGGCCCATTTAGGTATTCAGGATTAAAATGGTGCCGAGAAGAGGACTTGAACCTCCACGGGATTTCTCCCACATGCACCTGAAGCATGCGTGTCTACCAATTCCACCACCTCGGCTTGATGCGGCTAGACTTTACTAATAACACCAGATTCTGTCAATTTTCTGTTAAATAATCACCTCGTCATCCTCAATTCGCGTTACACTAACTACTTGATAATCAGATACTTCATCGAATGAGCAAGAAAAAACACATTGATCCGCACGCAGAGCGTGAAGCACAAAAATATGACCAACCGATAGCCAGTCGAGAATTAATCATGGACTATCTTGAATCTGTTGGTAAGCCATTAAATCGAGAGAAAATTGCCAAGCATTTTGATCTTATAGAAGATGACAACTTTTTTGCTCTAAAAAAACGCCTGCGGGCTATGGAACGTGACGGACAAATTATTTATACCCGTAAGGGCGGCTATGGTCTGGCACACAAAATGGATTTAATTTGTGGCCGTGTGCAAGGTCATCCGGATGGATTTGGATTTTTAATACCAGATGATAATAGTGATGACCTGTTTTTATCGCCACGTGATATGCGCACGGTATTGCATGGTGACCGTGCAATGGCACGCGTTGCAGGTGAAGACCGCCGTGGCAGAAGAATGGGGCGAATTGTTGAAGTTTTAGAGCGAGCCAATGAAAGTATCGTCGGTCGATTTTTTGTCGAGCATGGTATTGGCTTTGTGGTTGCTGACAACAAACGCATTACCCAGGATATTATGGTTGCAGCAGAAGATTTTAACGGTACAACACATGGCCAAATTGTATCGCTACAAATTATTCAGCAACCGACCCAGAGGCATCAGGCATTAGGCAAGGTAGTAGAAGTTCTTGGTGAGCATATGGCACCCGGAATGGAAATTGATGTCGCAATCCGTTCATATGGTTTACCGAATAGCTGGAACGATGCTTTAGTTGCTGAAACCGAGCAACTACCGAGTGAAGTCTTACCTCATGACATTGGTGGTCGTGTGGATATCCGTGATTTACCTTTAGTAACCATTGATGGTGAAGATGCGCGTGATTTTGACGATGCGGTCTACTGTGAACCAAACTCAAAAGGCTGGCGTTTAATTGTTGCGATTGCAGATGTTTCAAACTATGTTGAACCCGGATCAGCATTAGACAACGAAGCGCAGAATCGCAGTACTTCTGTTTATTTTCCTGAGCGGGTTATTCCGATGTTACCCGAAGCATTATCGAATGGATTGTGTTCCTTGAATCCACAGGTAAATCGACTTTGTATGGTTTGCGATATGCAAATTAGCAAGCAAGGCATATTAAAAGAACATAAATTTTATTCAGCTGTTATGTATTCGCATGCGCGTTTAACGTACACAAAAGTTGGCGCTATGCTGGAAAATAATGATAAAGCGTTACGTGAGCAATATAAAGAAGTGCTTCCTCATCTGGAAAATCTACACAGTTTATATAAAGCGATGCGACAGCAACGCACTAAACGTGGTGCAATTGACTTTGAAACCACCGAAGTCAGAATTCAGTTTGGTAGTGAAAAGAAAATAGAACAGATTGTACCGGTTTATCGAAATGATGCTCATAAAATCATTGAAGAGTGCATGATTACGGCCAATGTTGCGACAGCTAAATTTCTTTTAAAGAATAATATGCCCGCTTTATATCGTATTCATGAAGGCCCAACTGCTGAGAAGCTGGAAGATTTACGCAAATTTTTATCTGAATTTGGTTTGCAGGTTCAGGGGGGCGAAAAGCCAACAGCAAAAGATTATGCGGTGTTAGTTGATAAAATTAAGCATCGTCCAGATTTTCATTTAATTCAAACCGTTTTATTACGTAGCTTAAGGCAAGCCGTTTACAGCCCCGATAATATTGGACACTTCGGGCTGGCATACGATGCTTATGCGCACTTTACTTCACCGATTAGACGTTATCCTGATTTACTGGTACATCGCGCGATTAAACATGTACTAAGCAAACAATCTGTTGAAAAGTTCTTATACGATCATAAAGATATGGTGCATTTTGGTGACCACTGTTCGCAAAATGAACGTCGTGCAGATGAAGCAACCCGTGATGTTAATGACTGGTTAAAATGTGAGTTTATGCTGGATAAAGTGGGTAATGAATATCCTGGTACAATTAGCACGGTGACTGGCTTTGGTTTATTCATTGAACTTAATGATATTTTTGTAGAAGGTTTAGTGCATATTTCCGGGCTTAAGAATGACTATTATCACTTTGATCCGGTTAAACATCGTTTAATTGGAGAACATTCGAATACGATTTATGGTTTGGGTGGTGCCGTTAAGGTAAGAGTTGCGCGTGTTGATCTGGATGAACGTAAAATTGATTTTGAGATGGTGCAAAGTGAATCAGAGGTTAAACAAGGTTCGCGTAAACGCTTTGCAGATAAAACAAAATCCAGAAAATCTCGTCGTGATTCGGATAAACGTTCTCGCAAGAACAAGAAGCATAAATCAAATGACGACAAGTTAGCACAGGAACAGTCTGCTGAATTAGAAACTTTATCTCTTAAGAACAAAAAATCTAAAAAGAAAGCAAGTAAGAAAAAGTTAAGCAAGAAAAAGTCTAAAAAGAAAGTTAGCAAGAAGAAAGTAGCTAAAAAGAAAACAGCTAAGAAAAAAGTAGCCAAGAAGAAGTTAAGTAAGAAAAAGACTAAAAAGAAAGTTAGTAAAAAGAAAGCAGCAAAGAAAAAAGTTGCTAAAAAGAAAATAGCTAAAAAGAAAGCGGCCAAGAAAAAAGTGGTAAAAAAGAAGCGTAAGTAATGGACAGTAGTAATTTAATTTACGGAATTCATTCAGTCCAGGCGGCATTAGAAGGCGATACGAATATTCTTGAGTTGTGGGTTGAGCAGAATCGACAGGATAAACGTGTCGAACCTTTGCTGGACTTAGCCTCAAAGAAAAAAGTTAAAACTAAACGCGTAAGCTCGCAATGGTTAAACGAAACCTTACCGGATGCACGTCATCAAGGTGTGGTTGCTCAGTTAGCCAGTATTAGCATCAAAACAGAACGTGACCTCCATCATCAACTCGATAAACTCGATGTTGCGCCGTTTATTCTGGTGCTCGATGGTGTAACTGATCCACATAATCTTGGTGCCTGTATTCGAACGGCTGAAGCGGCTGGTGTGCATGCTATAGTTGTACCAAAAGACAAGTCCTGTGGCATGACGGCAACCGTGCGGAAAGTTGCTTCGGGGGCAGCTGAGGTGTTGCCTTTTGTTCAGGTTACTAATTTAAGTCGTTGTTTAAAATCTCTTCAAGAGCGTGGGATCTGGGTAATAGGAACGGATTTGGCAACGAATACAAGTCTGTACCAGCAGAACTTAAAAGGGCCACTTGCTATCGTGATGGGAGCAGAGGCAAAAGGCTTACGACGCTTAACTAAAGAGCATTGCGACACATTGATAAAATTACCCATGCCGGGAACAGTGGAAAGCCTGAATGTCTCAGTTGCCACTGGTGTTGTCCTGTTTGAGGCAGTAAGACAGCGATTTGCGGGCGAATAACAACAAGCCAGATTACTGCGTTACAAGCAAACTCAAAATGCTCATTTACTTTATTTTCAGTCGCTCTCGCCCGTCCATGGGCTTCGCGAGCTAAGCACCCATGTGCAAAATTCCGCTTTTTCGTTGGCTTGTGCCTTGTTCTCTGGCCTGTAGTTCATCACTTATGTGTCTGTTTGTTTAACCTATTGATAATATTAATAAAATAACTATAGCGTCATGTAAGGAGTGTGAATATATATTTGTACGCTTTACCGGTTTTTCCTGCAATTTCGTTGCATTTACCTACCTATTTAAAGTAAAATTCGCCGCCTTAAATATTTTTAAGTTCCTTGCTTCACTGGCGTGCTTATATAAAGTATCGAACCGGGAAGCTTTATTAACCATGAGGAGCATTTATGCGTCATTATGAAATAGTATTTCTCGTTCACCCTGATCAGAGTGAACAAGTCCCTGCAATGGTAGACCGTTATAAAGCGTCTATAGAGTCGGCTGGTGGAAAAATTCACCGTCATGAAGACTGGGGACGTCGTCTTTTAGCTTACCCAATTCAGAAAATTCACAAAGCACATTATATTTTGTTGAACATTGAATGTGGTCAGGATTCTTTAGACGAACTAACAAACACATTCCGTTTTAACGATGCGGTTATCCGTCATATGGTCATTCGTCGCAAAAAGGCAATTACTGAGCCTTCATTAATGTCGAAGAAAGATGAGCGTGATTCAAGTCCTGCTGATAAGCCGGCACCTGAGTTTGATGCACCATCTGATGATCAAGAACCTGAAGCAGCCGCTTAAGCTAATCGAGAAGGAATAGAATATGTCACGTTATTTTCGTCGTCGTAAATTTTGTCGTTTCACTGCAGAAAAAGTAGAAGAAATTGATTACAAAGATATTGCTACTTTAAAAGCCAATATTACAGAAAGTGGAAAAATTGTACCAAGCCGTATTACTGGCACAAAAGCACGTTACCAACGTCAACTTTCAACGGCTGTTAAACGCGCAAGATACATTGCTTTGATTCCGTATACGGACGCGCATAGCCAATAAGCCAAAAGGTTATTTAAGACTATGCAGGCAATTGCTGCCTTTGTTGTGCGTGGCCGAAATCAGGCTATTTTAAGTGTTATTGGTTTCGCCACACTCGCATTATTTGTTACGCCATTTGGGTTATTTAGTGCGGCATCGATTGGTTTGGTAACCTTAACCAAGGGTGCAAAACAAGGTTTTATTGTTGCATTAATTGCATCTGTTTTTATGCTGGGTATTTCCAGCTTAACAGGGCAAACAGCATTAGGTTTAGAGTATGTTGTTTTTTACTGGCTGCCGGTCTGGTTATTGGCGCAGTTATTAGCCAGTAATTACTCATTATCACTGGTGATAATGGTTGCAGCAATTATTGGTATGGTTGCTGCGGTTGCACTGGCTGTGATGTATACATCATACGAAGCGCAATGGAATAAAATTATCCTGGATAACTTGCTGCCTATTTTTAAAGAAGCGCAAACAGGATTATCTGAGGATGAACTCAAAGTTCGTGTGCTGCATATTGCCAAGCTTGTTGTCAATTTTGGTGCGGCATACTGGGTATTAAGTATGTGCGCAAGTTTGTTTATTGCGCGCTGGTGGCAATCACTGTTGTATCACCCCGGTGGTTTTGGGGAAGAATATCGAAATTTACGTTTCGGTATTATTTTCGCGGTAATAGCAATGGCAATAGTTGCCCTGGCTATTTCAATACGCGATGGTTTAGCAGGCTCTATATTGATGGGCATAGCTTCCACAGTGGTGGTTGTCTTTATGTTTCAGGGGCTGGCGATTGCACATTACGTTGCTGTGGTTCGCAAGCTTAAGGTGGTTTGGTTATACCTGCTGTACCTGGCAATGATTGTCTTAATGCCGTATGAGTTATTGCTGATTGCGCTTATTGGATTAAGTGACAATTGGGCGAATTTTCGGTTACGTATTAAACCGGCTGAGTAGTAAAGATTAACAATTTATACAATGGTCTAAAATTTGATAGGCCGTTTTACTAGAGGTAGATAAAGATGGAAGTTATTTTATTAGAAAAAGTTGCTAACCTGGGTAACCTGGGTGATAAAGTGAATGTTCGTCCTGGTTATGGCCGTAATTTTCTGGTGCCAAACAAGAAAGCAGTTCCGGCAACAAAAGATAATCTTGCAATGTTTGAAGAACGTCGTGCTGAATTAGAAAAGGCGGCGGCAGAAGCATTGGCAACTGCACAGGCGCGTGCAGAAAAGCTTGCTGAGCTTGCAACCGTAACAATTACTGCAAACGCAAGTGATGAAGGTAAATTATTTGGTTCAGTTGCAGTCAGTGATATTGCAAAAGTTGTTTCAGATGCCGGTGTAGAAGTCGCCAAGCAGGAAGTTAGCATGCCTGAAGGCCCCATACATGTGATTGGTGAGTACGAAATTACCATTCGAGTTCACAGTGACGTAGCGCAACCAATTAAAGTGGTTGTTGCAGCAGAGTAAATCAATACGTTAGCTTGTAAAGCTCTATTTTAAGTTAAAAGCTAATTATAAACGCTTCCAAACCCGGTGCATTCGTACCGGGTTATTCTTTATTCCTTACTATATTTTAATTTTCTTATACGTTTTATTTTTTTGAGATGTGTCTTTTTTAACAGCCTTTTACGAAGCGGTTGTGGTATTATTTTTTTATTCCGACGCAATTATAATCACATTATTTATTCGGCAAACTAAAACAATAGAAGAACAATTATTATGCAGGAAGTTGTTTTCCCTAATACATCAAATGACCGTGCAGACAAACTAAAGTTACCGCCTTATTCTATTGAGGCAGAGCAATCAGTATTGGGCGGATTGATGATCGACAATAGCACCTGGGAACAGGTTGCGGATCAGATCGCAGAAGAAGATTTCTATCGACGTGATCATCGTTTAATTTTTCGTGCAATTACTGCACTGGCTGAAAATGATCAGCCCTTAGATGTCATCACTTTATCTGAGTGGTTAGAACAACAAAAAGAACTGGAAAATGTTGGTGGCTTAAGTTACCTGGGCGCGTTAGCCAAGAACACACCAACCTCTGCCAATATCAAAGCCTATGCTGAAATAGTACGTGAACGTTCAGTACTTCGTCAGCTAATACGTGTCTCTACTGAAATCGCTGAGTCGGCTTACAACACTGAAGGCAAAAGCAGCGCGGAGATTCTGGATAAAGCAGAGCAACAGGTTTTCCAGATTGCTGAGCAAGGCGCGCGTACTGGAAAAGGTTACCAGTCTGTTACTGAGTTAATGGGCGCGACATTAGAAAAGATACAAACTTTATTCGAAAATGATGCGGCTTATACGGGTGTGCCAACTGGTTTTGATGACTTTGATGGTAAGACTTCTGGTTTGCAACCATCAGACTTGATTATCATTGCCGGACGACCTTCCATGGGTAAAACATCGTTTGCGATGAATATTGTTGAGAGTGTTGCGGTAAAAGCAAAACAGGCGGTTGCTGTATTCAGTATGGAGATGCCGGGCGATCAACTGGTAATGAGAATGCTATCGTCACTGGGTCGAATCGATTCAAATAAAGTTAGAACCGGTAAACTGGATGACGCTGACTGGCCGCGATTGACTTCGGCGGTGAATATTTTAAATGAGGCGCCGATTTTTATTGATGATACGCCGGGCATGTCGCCGATGGAAATACGTGCACGTGCAAGACGTATTAAAAAAGAACATGGTCTTGGTTTAATCGTTATCGATTACCTGCAATTGATGCAGTTAAGTGGTAGCAGCGAGAATCGTGCAACTGAAATATCAGAAATTTCCCGTTCACTTAAAGGTCTAGCCAAGGAGCTTCAAGTTCCTGTTATCGCATTATCACAGTTAAATCGGAGCCTGGAGCAACGTCCTAATAAGCGCCCGGTTATGTCTGACTTACGTGAGTCAGGTGCGATAGAGCAAGATGCAGATTTGATCGTCTTTATTTATCGTGATGAAGTGTATAACGAAGAAAGCCCGGACAAAGGTTCTGCTGAAATCATTATTGGTAAGCAACGTAATGGACCAATCGGTATGTCACGTTTAACTTTCTTAGGTAAATATACCAAGTTTGAAAATTATATTGGTAATAATATTGCACCTTCGTTTGAATAGTGCCGACAGGAATAAACAATGAGCCGCATTGCTCGCGCTGTTATTAATCTTGCTGCTTTAAAACATAATCTTGCTATCGTAAAACAAGCTGCGCCTGTTCAAAAAATCATGGCGGTGGTTAAAGCGGATGCCTATGGTCATGGTATTGCACGTGTTGCAAAAGCACTGAGTGAAGAGCTATCTGAAAATGATGCATTTGCAGTAGCGTCTATCGATGAAGCAATTATGTTGCGCTCAGTTGGAATAACGCATGCAATAGTGGCATTAGAAGGTTTTAATGCTTCGGCTGATCTTCCCTTATTACAACAACACAATATTACATCTGTCGTCCATCATTTAAGCCAGGTGATATTGCTTGAAACTAATCCAGAACATGCAAAAAATTTAAAGCTCTGGTTAAAAATAGATACGGGTATGCATCGTTTAGGTTTTATTCCGGATGATGTGAAGAAAATGTATCAGCGTTTGTTGTCGGCAGGTGTTGATCCCGAAATAGGATTAATGACGCATCTTGCCAACGCAGACGATCAAAGCGACGATAAAACAGTACAGCAAGTTGAAATTTTTAACCAGATTGTTTCCGGTAACCCTGCGGATACCAGTTTATCAAACTCAGCCGGTATGTTAGGTTGGCCGATTGCACATGGTCACTGGGTGCGACCAGGCATTATGTTGTATGGTGTGAATCCATTTATAAAATCTGAGGACGATTATAAATTAAAGCCCGTTATGACATTATTCGCATCACTTATCTCTGTAAATCAAGTATTAAAAGGTGAGTCAATCGGTTATGGCGGCACATGGACTTGTCCAGAGGATATGCTTGTTGGTGTAGTGTCGATTGGTTATGGTGATGGCTATCCGCGTCATGCTAAAACTGGAACGCCGGTACTCGTTAATGGTAAACGAGTTCGGTTAATTGGGCGCGTTTCAATGGATATGATTATGGTTGATTTAAGAGAACAGCCACAAGCTAAGGTTGGAGATGAAGTGATTCTATGGGGCGATGGTTTACCTGTTGAAGAAATTGCAGCTTCTGCAGATACGATTGGTTATGAACTTTTATGTGGAGTCACAAAACGCGTTCTATTTGAATACCAGGAAGGTGAAATAGAGTAATGGCCAAATCTAAGGTTGCCTATAGTTGTAGTGATTGCGGTAGTCAAACGCCTAAATGGGCTGGGCAATGCACAGACTGTGGTGCTTGGAATACGCTGGTGGAAGTGACAGCAATGTCGGTATCAGCAAAACCGCGTATGCCTCAATATACTGGTTTCTCAGGTGACGCTAAACATGGCCAGGTTCAGGTATTGTCTGACATACAGGTGAATGAGCTTGAACGTAACAGCAGTGGCATAGAAGAATTTGATCGTGTACTCGGTGGCGGGTTGGTACCTGGTTCTGTGGTACTTATTGGCGGTGACCCAGGTATTGGTAAGTCAACGCTATTATTACAAACATTAGTCGCACTGGCTGAAAACTGCAAAACTTTATATGTGACCGGTGAAGAATCACTGGAGCAGGTAAGCATGCGTGCGCAACGTTTAAGTTTAATAACCGATAAGGTTAATTTGCTTACCGAAACACAGGTTGAAAGCATTTTAAAAATTGCACAAGTTGAACAACCGCGTGTTATGGTTATTGATTCAATCCAAACAGTTTATACCGAATCAATACAGTCAGCCCCCGGTGGTGTTGCACAGGTAAGAGAGTCAGCTGCACAACTGGTTCGTTATGCCAAGCAAACTGGAACTGCATTGTTTTTAGTTGGGCACGTAACAAAAGAAGGTGCCCTTGCCGGACCGCGTGTTTTAGAACACATGGTGGATACGGTTTTATATTTTGAAGGCGATAGTGGTAGTCGATATCGTTTAGTGCGTGCGATTAAAAACCGTTTTGGTGCTATCAATGAGCTCGGTGTGTTTGCAATGACTGATAAAGGTCTGCGCGAAGTCACCAACCCATCCGCTATCTTTTTATCGCGTCATGATGAAGTTGTCCCGGGTAGTGTGGTGATGGTGACATTAGAAGGCAGTCGCCCATTGTTAGTTGAAGTACAGGCACTGGTAGATGAAAGTCATTTAGGTAACCCACGACGAGTTACAACAGGTTTAGAAACAAATCGTTTGGCAATGTTACTCGCAGTATTAAATCGCCATGCGGGGATTATGACGCACGACCAGGACGTGTTTGCTAATGTGGTAGGTGGTGTACGTGTTACTGAAACCGGTGCCGATCTGGCTGTGTTATTTGCAATCATGTCGAGCTTGCGTAGTAAAGTCATACCTGAAGACTTAATCGTTTTTGGCGAAGTCGGATTAGCAGGTGAAATTCGTCCGGTGCCGAATGGACAGGAACGATTAAACGAAGCGTTCAAGCATGGTTTTAAACAGGCGATTATTCCAAAAGGTAATGCACCACGGGAAATGCCAAAGGGGATGAAGGTTTATCCGGTCACACGTTTGGAAGAAGCATTGGGAAAAATCTAACGTAAAGAAGTCGCTCTCGACAGATATATTACTTCTTTTCTTTTAGCTGTTTAGAAACAGTTTTAATTATTATTTTATGTTTTATAGTCTATATTATTAATTATCATTAATAATATAGATGTTATTTCATGAAGCACCTTAAGGTCATATTAACCTTACTTTTCGTACTCTCAATTATTGTTGTATCCATGGTCTGGCATTTGGCTAAGCTTCAGTCAGAGCTGATCGAATCAGATGCATTAAGAACTGCAAAAATTTATTCTAGAGCACTCGATGAGTTTCGTGCTGTCTATACCTCAGAGGTTGTGAGTAGAGTCAGTAAACACGGTATTGAAGTTACGCATGACTATTTGATGCGTGACAATGCTATTCCTTTACCTGCAACTTTAAGCATGATGCTTGGAGAAAAGATCGGTAAACGTAATTTAGGAGCTCGCTCGCAACTTTATAGTCCATATTCATTCCCATGGAGAAAAAATAGAGAAAAACCACCGTTCTTTGATTTCAATGCAAAGGCATGGGATGTAATTTCTACAAAATTAAATACCGAGTATTTTCAATTTTCTCAACAAGATAATGAGCCTGTTTTACTTTATGCCAGAGCTGATGTAATGAAGTCTGAATGTGTTGCTTGTCATAATACACATCCAGATTCACCTAAAACTGACTGGAAAGTAGGTGATATCCGTGGTGTATTAGTTGTTACGTTGCCAATGGGTGCCATCATTTCTCAAACTGATACTAATTTAAATAGATCCATCTTTGTTTATGTGTTTATTGGTATTGGCATCGCGATTACTATTGGTATTGTTTTTATCAGACTAAGTCGTCAGTCAGAAGAATTAGAGCAAAAAGTAAAGGAAAGAACGGAAGATTTAAATTCTGAAATATTAGAACGAAAAAAACATGAAGAACGTTTTCGAGTAGCAATAGAAGCCTCACCGGCTGCAATGATCATGGTGGATAAGAATGGCAGCATTGTATTTGCCAATTTTGAAATGGAACGTTTATTTGGTTATGCGCCTGGGGAGTTAGACGGTCAGTCAATCGATGTACTTGTACCTGAAATGGAACGTGCTAAACATCCATCCTACCGAGGTGACTTTTTGAAAAATCCCAGTGCACGAAGAATGGGGGGGCGAGATTTACATGCACAGAAAAAGAACGGGGATACTTTTCCAGTAGAGATTGGCCTGAACCCCATTGATAGTATGGATGGGATGTTGGTGATTTGCGCTATTGTCGATCTAACCGAACGAATAAAACAGGAAGAGCGTTTTCGAGTAGCAATAGAAGCCTCACCGGCTGCAATGATCATGGTAGATAGTCTAGGCGATATTGTGCATGCTAACCTGGAGACGGAACGTTTATTTGGTTATGCGCGTGGAGAGTTAGACGGTCAGTCAATCGATATACTTGTACCTGAAATGGAACGTGCTAAACATCCATCCTACCGAGATGACTTTTTGGAAAATCCCAGTGCACGAAGAATGGGGGGGCGAGATTTACATGCACAGAAAAAGAACGGGGATACTTTTCCAGTAGAGATCGGCCTGAACCCCATTGATAGTATGGATGGGATGTTGGTGATTTGCGCTATTGTCGACTTAACTGAGCAGAAAGAATTTGAACAGACTATGCTTGAGACATCTGAGTTACTAATAGAGGCGAATAAACGTTTATATAATGAAGCAACAGTTGATAGTTTAACTAATATTGCTAATCGTCGTGGACTGTATTCACAGATTGATAAATATTTAGAATTAAGCCGAAGAAGCGGAAAACCTGTTTCTATTTTAATGGCCGATATTGATTACTTTAAGCAATATAATGATGAGTATGGACACGATGGTGGTGACAAAACCTTGAAAGTTGTCGCCGAGACTATCATGGATGCAAAACGCGGTTCTGATTTTGTTGCACGTTTTGGCGGTGAAGAATTTACTATTGTTCTACCCGATACAGATCAGGCTGGTGTGCTCATAGTTGGAGATAAGCTTAGAAAATCTATTGAGAAGAAATCTGGATTAGAGCGAAAGATCACAATGAGTTTCGGTGCAGCTACGATTATTGTTGATAGAGATGCGCCCTTTGAAGTTGAGTCGTTGAGGGAATTTATTTTAAAACAAGCAGATGAGGCTTTGTATTCTTCAAAAGAAAATGGAAGGAACTGCGTAACACACTACAATGATATAGGTTAACTATAGACTTTATTTAAAATTATTATAACGCGATATTGGGTGAAATTAGTTCATGGTACTCTCTATCCAACAACTTGCTGTCCCCTAAGTTAAGCTCAAGCAATCTGTGTAAATGACTGGCACTATCCACATCAATATGATCAGTTTGTAGACCTAAGACTGCTTTATCATGATGCTTTAACGTTGTCTGAATTTTTATTTCAACATCATTTTTCGCAAGTATTAATGTTGCTTCAAAAGGTGAACCATCCTTTGCGTCCCAGTTTAATGGGCGAGATAGTTTTAAGCCTTTCAGTGAAATATCAATCAGCTCTGTATCCCAAGTTTTGTTCGTTAGCAGATCGAGTAACTGCACGTCTGCATCAAATGGGATACGGGTAAATCGTCGTTGCTCCATAATGGGTACTCCGATTATTCTGGGATAACATCTATGGCTGGAATTTATTCCAGATAAAATTGCATTTTGACATTACCAATTTGAATAATGTCGTCTGGATTAAGTTTAGTTGGCTGATCGGTTGGTTGCGAGTTTATTTGCAAGGGCAGTTTGCCTTCGAGTTGAGAAATAAAATAACCATTTTCACGATGTGCAATAACAGCTGTTGCTAAACCGGGTTTGCCGAGGTTAGTCATCGAACGGTGTAAACTAAGCGTTTTACCCAAATTTTGCCCCGACATAATTTGTAACCAGCCATCTTGCTTTTTCTTAGCTACTGGAGCAGGGGGTTCTTCAGGTTCGGGTTCAGCAACGGCAGTAGGTTGGGGTGTTTCGGTTAACGTTGCATCGGCATTATTAATTGCCTGTAGCATTTCTTCTTCGGGTACTTCTTCAAAAGTATAGGATAAAGTATGTTTACCAATCTGAATGTTGTCACCATCTTGAAGCTGGTGAGAATCAATTTTTTCCTGATTGACGAAGGTGCCGTTTTCCTCTGACAACGATTTAATGCGGGATGTTTGCTGTTCCGTATCTATCTGTAAGTGTTGTGGATCGACTGCCAGACTATCAATATGAATCTCGCAGGAAGGGTCACTTCCAACGAGCATACTGCCATGGTGAACCGGAAAGAACTTTAAAACCTTGCCCTTGAAAGAAAGCGTCAATTTCGACACTAAGCCACTCCTAATCTGTGGTAATTGTATGATAATAATAAGTATTCTTATGGATTATAGCTTGCATTTTAGATTTCTGTAACAGTTTACAGGCCATTCAGCAGGATTTTTCTACCATTTATTCTGTATTTTGATCGGGACTCTTCTCAGGTGACTCGTTAACCTTCCAGTTTGGGTCAATATGTACGGTTTTTACCGTATTTCGGGTTGTATGAACTATTTCCATAGGGTGATCGGCGATTAACATGCTGGTTCCTGGTTCGGGAATATGCTCCAGATATTCAATAATGAGTCCGTTGATGGTTTTTGGGCCGTCAGTCGGCAATTCCCAATTCAGTAATTTGTTCAGGTCTCGAATCGATGCGCTACCATCAATTAAAAAGGTGCCATCTTCCATTTGATGAACGTCTTTAATACTCGCTGCCGGGTCACTGGTAAATTCACCAACAATTTCTTCCAGTATGTCTTCAAGCGTGACTAGTCCCTGTATGTCGCCATATTCATTAACCACCAGGGCAACACGACGTTTTTCTTTCTGGAAGTTTAAAAGCTGTGTATGTAGCTGTGTGGAAATGGGTACGAAATAGGCTTCACGGATAATACTGCGCAGACTATCTTTACTGTCTTTTTCAGTCTGGAATAAATTGATCGCATTGCGAACATGAATAAGACCTATTACGTGGTCGATGTCGCCAGCATAAACGGGCAAACGGGTATGCTGGCTGCTTGCGAGCTGTTTTCGAATATCATTCCAGTCATCCTCAATATCGATACCGGTGACTTCATTTCGAGGCACCATAATATCTTCAACAGTGACTTTTTCCAGATCTAGAATACTGAGTAGCATGTTCTGGTGTTGTTGAGGAATCATCGAGCTGGCTTCATTCACCACTATTCTGATTTCGTCACTGCTTAAACTTGTAGCGGATTGTTGTTTGGCGGAAATCCCAAGCAACCTGAGAATAAACCGGGTTATTTTGTTTATGAGCCAGACAAAAGGTGTCGATAATTTTAACAATGGTTCAAGGATATAGGCTGAAGGCAGTGCATATTTTTCCGGATGCAAGGCAGCGAGCGTTTTTGGGGTGACCTCAGCGAAAATAAGCACAATACCAGTAAGCACGATAGTCGAGACCCATGGGCCGGCATCATCGAGTAAACGAATACCAATAATCGATGCAATGGTTGCGGCAAGAATATTTACAAAGTTATTGCCAAGCAAAATCATCCCGATAATCCGTTCAGGTTTTTCGAGCAGGCGCTGTGCTTTCATTGCGCCTTTATGTTTTTTATTAGCAAGGTTACGTAGACGATAACGGTTTAAACTCATTAAACCTGTTTCTGAACCTGAGAAAAAACCGGAGGCAAGAATAAGAAAAAAGAGTATGCCAAACAGCATACCTAGGGAGAAAGTGTCCAAAGAGGTTATAACCTATATTATTAACTTATTTAGTTTTAAGAATTTTAGTGCGAACTGTCAAGTGACATTTCTCTTTAGCCACGCTGGAGGATGACTTCCAGTACAACTTTGCTGCCAAAATAGGCCAACATAAGCAGAATAAAGCCGCCAAGTGTCCAGCGAATCGCAGTTTGTCCACGCCAGCCAAATTGCCAACGTCCCCAGAGTAAAATGGCAAATAGAAACCAGGCGACACATGAAAGTATGATTTTATGGGTTAAATGTTGCTGCTGAATATCTTCGAGGTATGGCATGCCAGATATAAGCGAAACAGTTAATAGAATAAAGCCGAGCCCAATCATTTTAAATAACAGATTTTCCATGGTTTCCAGCGAAGGTAGTGCGCTGATAAATCCGCCGGGCTGTTTGTTGTGAAGGTGGTAGTCCTGAATGTAAAGTAACAGGCTTTGTACTGCCGCTATACTCAATACACTATAAGATATAATCGATAGCAAAATATGTGTTTCCACTCCACTGGAAAGTTGAGGGAGATAGTGATGTTGATCACTGCTGATTCGTAATAACAAAGTGACGGCGGCAAAGGGGAATACCACGATTGTCAGGCATTCAACCGGTTGGCGTAATGCTGCCAAAATTAGAAAGCTGCTTGTAATCCAGCTGACAAGGGACATGACTGTAAATACACTTAAGTCCAGACCATGCGATGTATAAAGATTGTAATTAAAAAGTATGTATGCGTGCAGTAGAACAGAGGCAATCCCCATCGCTAATAACTTTGGTTTTGAGACTGAGCCAGTCTCATGTTTGTTGCGGCTGTGCTTGAATAAAATGGCTGCTGCAAGCAAGTAAAAGGTTATGCAAACTACGCTTAAAATCATTTTACAATCTTCTGGATTTTCAGGTTGCTTAAGTTAGGGTTAACTAATCATCGCATAGCTTGAGGCGCAAATGAAATTCAATTTACGTGGTAAGGCCAGTTGTTACTTTATTTCACGTGTGTTGTGAGCAAGTAGGCAGTATAATTATTGGAAATTATGGTAAATATGGAAGGTTATCATGACTTTAGGCACAATTTTTAATGGTCTGGTGCTCATTTTTTGTACAAAGTTAACGCAATAACTGACATCGTAAAAATATGAATTATACTGGTATTAAATTTAAAAAAAGAGATTAGGAAAGCTCGATGGATTTGAGGGTCTTGGGGTGTAGTGGCGGTGTTGGTATTGATCTGCGTACGACTACCTTATTAATCGATAGCGATATATTGATAGATGCGGGGACAGGAGTTGGCGATTTAAGTCTGGAAGAAATGGCTCAAATCAAGCATATATTTGTCACCCATTCACACCTTGATCATATTGCCGGTATTCCTTTATTAATCGATACCATCTTTGAAAAAATCACCCAGCCAATTGTGATACATGCTCAGGCTGAAACGCTAAACGCTTTACAGACCCATATTTTTAATAATACTATCTGGCCGGACTTTTCGCGTTTGCCAACCGAGGCACCGGTTTTAAAGTACCAGGTTATGTCTCCAGGGGAAATTGCTGAAATTGAGGGGCGAAAGCTTGAAATGATTCAGGTTAATCATGTTGTAGCTGGTGTGGGTTACCGGGTTGAAGGGAGCAACGGAGTTTTTGCTTTTAGTGGTGATACAACCACCAACGATACTTTTTGGGAGGCACTCAATAAGCACAGCAAATTAGATGTTCTTATTGTTGAAGCTGCCTTTTCAAATGCAGATAAAGAGCTATGTAAAATTGCAGGTCATTACTGTGCAGAGCTTTTGGCGAATGACCTGAAAAAATTACAGCACACACCTGAGGTTTATATAACGCATAACAAACCAGGTGTTGAGAATGTCATTCTGGATGAGTGTAAGCAGGCGATTACAAACCAGAAGATATTCCATCTTCAGGGCCATAAAACCTTCCAGTTTTAACCACTTACTTTTCAAATTATTCCCAGTCGTACTAAGCGATACAATTACGGTATAATTGTATTTTTTAGAATCAACAGAGTCAGAAAATTATGTTTGACGGTTTAACCGAACGTTTAGGCCAGACACTACGCAATGTACGTGGTGTTGGGCGTATTACCGAAGACAATATCAAGGACACTTTGCGTGAAGTGCGTATGGCCCTGCTGGAGGCCGACGTTGCTTTGCCGGTTGTTAAAGAGTTTATTGAGCATGTTCGTGAGCAGGCGATGGGTGAGTCTGTTCTTAAGAGCCTGACGCCCGGGCAGGCTTTCGTCAAAGTTGTTAACGATGAGCTCATTAAAATGATGGGTGAGGTTAGTACCGGTCTGGAGCTTAGTGTCCAACCACCGGCGGTAATTCTGATGGCTGGCCTGCAAGGTGCAGGTAAAACCACAACGGTAGCCAAGCTGGCTCGCTGGCTTAAAGAGAGTCAAAAAAAATCCAGCCTGGTCGTTAGTGCCGATATTTACCGGCCTGCCGCGATAAAACAATTAGAAACCGTTGCGGGTGAGGTAGGAGCAACTTTTTTCCCCAGTAACGAAAAACAAAAGCCAGTAGATATTGTTAAGGGTGCGATTAAAGAAGCCGGTCTTAAGCAACTTGATGTGGTGATTGTAGATACCGCAGGTCGACTGCATGTCGATGCAGAAATGATGGATGAGATTAAGTCTATCCATGCGGTGGCAAAGCCGGCGGAAACCCTGTTTGTTGTGGATAGTATGACCGGTCAAGATGCGGCTAACACGGCCAAGGCATTTGACGAAGCGCTGCCATTAACGGGTGTAGTTTTAACAAAAACCGATGGTGATGCACGTGGTGGTGCTGCACTGTCTATTCGTCAGATTACCGGTAAACCAATCAAGTTTATGGGGGTCGGTGAGAAAACCACTGCGCTGGAAGTCTTCCACCCTGACCGGGTCGCTTCTCGTATTCTCGATATGGGTGATGTGGTGAGCCTGGTTGAAGATGTCCAGAAGAACATCGATGTCGAAAAAGCTGAAAAGCTTGCTAAAAAGATTAAAAAAGGGAAAGGCTTCGATCTGGAAGATTTTAAAGAGCAGTTTGAGCAGATGAATAAAATGGGTGGTATTGCTGGTTTGATGGACAAATTACCAGGAATGGGTAATTTGCCTGCCGCTGCAAAAGGTCAGGTGGATCCCAAAAACATTAGCCGCATGATAGCGATTGTAAACTCAATGACGCCGCATGAACGCAAGTTTCCAGCCGTGATCAAAGGCTCACGTAAGCGACGTATTGCAGCAGGCTCGGGTACCCAGATCCAGGATGTAAACCGTCTGTTGAAGCAGTTTACCCAAATGCAGAAAATGATGAAAAAAATGGGTAAAGGTGGCATGGCGAAGATGATGAGAGGAATGAAAGGCCAGATGCCGCCCGGCATGGGCTTTTAACGGCAAATAGTAAGTGGCTAGATTACGGCGTTAAAATTAAATGCCAAAATACTCATTTACTGTCTGTAAACTCCGTTTTTGCCATTTAATTTTGCCTTGTACTCTAGTCCCCTTACTATCTGCTCCCCGTTTCTCTCTATCCGCCTCGAGACTGGAATGTATAAACAAAATACCCGCATTTAACAAAAGAAATTCTGCTATTTTTAGCTAAATAGCCCAAAAAACCTTCACTTTCCGTCAATTTCAAGTACAATGCGCACCTGTTCGAAAATTCGATTGTGTAGAGAAGTGGTCTGCGCAAGGATTTTCCCTTTTTGTTTTAAAATTGAGGTAGAAGAATGGTAGTCATTCGTTTAGCACGTGGCGGTCAAAAGAAACGTCCTTTTTATCATATTGTTGTGACTGATAGCCGTAACAAGCGTGATGGTCGTTATATTGAACGTCTTGGTTTTTATAATCCTAGCGCGACAGGCCAGGAAGTTCGTTTAAATTTAAACAGTGAGCGTATCGATCACTGGGTGAAGTTAGGCGCTAAAACCAGTGACCGCGTCAACACTCTTATGAAAGAAAGTGCGGCTGCTTAATATAGCAGGCGTATTTGGGTCTGAACTTATAGTTTAGGACATCGTTTGTATGTCTAATCAATCAGGCTCTCCTCAGGCAGACAGTGAAAAGCTACTGTTGGGGAAAATCTCCGGGGTATTTGGCGTAAAGGGCTGGGTAAAGGTCTTTTCTGAAACTGAGCCGCGCGAGAATATAGTTAGTTATTCGCCATGGTACTTGCTTATTAATAAGCGCTGGCAAGCATTTAAATTGCTTGATGGCAAAAAGCATGGCAAGTCGGTAGTCGCACTGTTAGAGGGTGTCGATGATCGAGATCAGGCAGAGGCATTGAAAGGCGCCAGTATTGCGATTAATCCATCGCAATTGCCTGAAACAAGTGAAACAGAGTTTTACTGGCGAGATTTAAAAGGCTTGCAGGTTTTTAATCCGGCTGGCTATGAGTTTGGCAAGGTGGTCGATATTTTAGAAACCGGTGCCAATGATGTATTGGTTGTTCGTTCAGCTGAATTGAAAGAGTCGAACAATAATGCAAAAGGCAGACAGAAATACAGGGAATTTTTAATTCCTTATATTTGGCAGCAGGTTATTTTAAGTGTTGATCTGGATACCAGCAGGTTAGAGGTCGACTGGGAACCTGAGTATTTAGATGATTAAGCTTTTAAGCTTGAAAGTATAAGGAGATGACCAGTGCATATCGAGGTCATTACCTTATTCCCGCAAATGTTTGCGGCGCTGAGTGACTATGGCATAACAGGCCGAGCCATTCAGAATAAAATCGCCACGTTGGCGACTGTTAATCCGAGAGATTATACAGAAGACAGGAATAATACAGTGGATGACCGGCCTTATGGTGGTGGTCCGGGCATGGTGATGATGCACCAGCCATTAAAAAAAGCGATACAGGCTGCACGGGCAAAGTGTGGCAAAGATGTAAAGGTCGCTTACTTGTCGCCGCAGGGGCGCAAACTTGATCAAAAAGGTTTGCAAACTTTGGCAGCAAGAGAAGATTTAATTTTAGTATGTGGTCGTTATGAAGGTGTGGATGAACGCCTGATTGAAACCGAAGTCGACGAAGAGTGGTCGGTTGGAGATTACGTACTAAGCGGTGGCGAATTAGCTGCAATGGTAATGATTGATGGCATTATTCGATTATTACCTGATGCTCTAGGGCATGTTGATTCGGCACAGCAGGATTCGTTTGTGGATGGTTTACTGGATTATCCACATTACACTCGTCCGGAAAGCGTCCAGTGTGACGATAAGGGTGAGTTAGCGGTACCAGGTGTTTTATTAAGTGGTGATCATCAAAAGATTGATCGCTGGCGAAATAAACAGGCATTAGGACGAACCTGGTTAAGACGGCCGGATTTACTGGAAAAAATAAATCTGGACGAAGAACAACAGTTATTACTTGATGAATTTATTCGCGAGTATGAAGCTGATTAAATGATACATTTAAGCGTTGGAGCTAGTTATGAGTAACATCATTAATGAATTAGAAAATGAACAGTTAAAAGACATCCCTGAGTTTAGTCCAGGTGATACAGTGGTTGTTCAAGTAAAAGTAAAAGAAGGTAACCGTGAGCGTTTACAGGCCTATGAAGGTGTTGTAATTGCTAAAACAAATGCTGGCTTAAATTCTGCTTTTACTGTTCGTAAAATTTCTCATGGTGAAGGTGTTGAGCGTGTATTCCAGTCACACAGCCCAATGATTGATTCCATCACAGTGAAACGTCGTGGTGATGTTCGTCGTGCAAAATTATACTACTTACGTGATCGATCAGGTAAGGCAGCACGTATTAAGGAAAAATTATCTAAATAATGTCGATGTTGCAAGGGATAGCAGCGTTACATCCAGATTTAGTTATTAATAGTTTGGTTACTATAAAGCGAGTGATACGTGAAAGTATTACTCGTTTTTTGTTGCCTGCAGTTTTTACACTTTTTCTGTGTACTCCAACTACTTCGTATTCAGAAACACAAGCTAACCAACAATCACAAAAAAATGCAGTCGAGTCAACGCAGGTTGAAGCAGCTGGTATCAATAATTCTGTTGCTACAAACACAGTCCAGCAAAAAAAAACGACTGAACAATATAGTGGTGACCAAGATTTAATAAATATTCAGGCAATTGTACAAACAGGTGCAATTCGCCTGGCTTTACTCAGTTTAGACAAGCAACAACCAGATTATAAAACCAATCCGATTCGTTGGATAAACTGGGAACGTGAGCGTATTACACTCCTTAATCTGAGCAATCAACATAAAGTACTTGTTGAACGAATTAACAGTTTACCGAAAAAGCTTAATCCTTCGTTTTTCTTTTGGGCTAAAACTCAGCAGGCATCTGCTTATATGAAGCTTCAGAATTTTGAACAGGCAAGACAAAGCTTACTGGATGTTATATGGAGTGTCTCTAAACAGGATTCTGAAATTAATAACAAATGGTTGCCTCACTGGCGGCGAATGATAATTCATAGTTACTTAAACCAGGGTTTGCTTAAGGATGCGCATATCTCTATTACTCGTTTCAGACAGGATTATGGCCAGGGTGATGTAAATGACATTATCCTGTATGCACGTGTGCTACTGATGAATAAACTGGTGGATGAAGCCTTAACTGTATTAGCTGCACATACCAGAAACCCGGAAGCAGGGATGTTGTATTTGCTCGCGCAACTTAGAAAAGATTCACGCTCTCCTCGAAAAATATTACAGGCAAGCTTGCGTCAAATGCAGGGTGATTGGGTCAAACCGGAACTTAAAACTTATTTATGGTCGATAGTAGCAGAAGCAGCGAAGCGTAGTGAAGATAGACTGTCTGCGATAAAGGCAATGGAATTTGTATTGGCAGATCCCGATAATAAACATATACCAAAAGGTTTGTTTAATATTACAGTTAATGATTTATGGACAGCATATATTGATAATGCTATTAAAATTGGCAATCGTGCTCAATACTTAATGGGAGACGATCCTGTTTGGCTGAATGCGGCCCAGGTATTTGATACGACTCAGCCAATTAATGCACGATCACTCTATGCATTTTTGATATTACGTGGCCAGGATAAGAAAGTAAAAAAACAGGCGACAGTTTTATTTTTAAAATCATTATTACAAGTTGAAAATGGTAAGGAATTAGTTAAACAGCTATTTTTAGCGAGTGATAATTTTGAAACAAAAAATGAACTCCCGTTTACCATAAGACATTTTCTGATTGACTATGCACTTGCGGGTACAGATATTCGTCTGGCGTCTGAGCTAATGTCGACAATAAAAACTTCGCCACAGGGAACAGATAAATTTATGTGGCAACTCCGTCGGGCACGTGTATTGGTAATGGGAGGCAAAGCTGATGTAAGTGCAACGTCGCTTATCGAGTTACTAGAACAACAAAAAGAAATGAAAGCTGATGATATTGATAAATTAATGCAGGTGGTTTTTGATTTACAAACCGTTAAAGCACATCAGCAAGCCTATCGTGTTTTTGAAAAAATAATTCCGCATATTTCAGATGCTAAACGTCTCAGGGAAATATACTACTGGATGGCAGACTCAAAAAAAGCACAGCAACAGTATGCTGAAGCAGCTATGCTTTATCTTAGATCAGCTGCACTTCCGTCAGAGAACACAAGTTCTGGAGATTTAACGGCAGGTATTGAAACTGGACTGGATCCCAGCCTGGATCCCTGGGGGCAAACTGCTCGTTATCAGGCAGCCAGCAATCTGGCTAAAGCAGGTTTAATTGATGATGCGAGAACTTTATATAATAAGTTACTGGATACTACAAAAGAAGAAAGTCGTGTTAAAGTGCTTAAACACGAGTTACAACAGCTCTGGTTGCTGGAAAATCAATCAGCTAACTAATTAATATCTTTACTGAATGACAAAAGCGGTAAAATAAACTGCCGTGATGGTTGGTTTGCCAATATTTTCAGTTAAGAATTTCTGAATAATGCTTGTCGCTTCAGAGCGCAGTGCTTCTTTGCCTTGGGTCGATCTTACCTCGGCGGCTTCTCTTCCACTGAGTAACATCACGAGTTCGTGTTGAAGAGCGGGTTTGTGCTCCTGAATGGCATTCGCATCATTTGGGTCTTCCAGGCGCAACTGAACTGAGACTTGTAAGTGTCTCACTCGTCCTTTATCTGTGACATTGACAACAACTGGCGGCGAAATAGAGAAATATTTAGATGTGGCTGATTTGCTGCTACCGCCAGCTGCATAGACAGTGTTGAAAATACTAAAAAGAAATATGTAACTAATGAATTTCATTGCAGTTTTTGATGGCATAGCCGTTCCTCGAATTAGCGACAATTTTATTAGATTAGAGTATCTATCTTATCGGGTTTGGGAGTAAAATCTTTAATAAACACGGGTAGCTTCTTTATGAAATCTGAGACATTTCAACTTCAATCGCCAATTGGTAACTTATTGATAACTATTGCCGATAATGAGGTGATGGAGGTGGATTTAGGGCTGGATAGTAAGAAGTTATCGAGGACTCAATTTAAAAAACCTGAAGAATCAACAAGTTCTTATGCTGCGATTGTAAAAGGACAGCTTGAGTCATATTTTGAACGCACTGGATCAGAATTTCAGCTCAAAGTAAAAATGACCGGGACAGCATTTCAACAGTCAGTCTGGCGGGTGATTAAGTCGATTCAATATGGCTCGACATTAACTTATTCTGATATTGCGAAAGAGTTAAACAGTTCTCCACGGGCAGTTGGCAATGCCTGCCGGGCAAACCCAATTCCAATTATTGTTCCTTGTCATCGAGTTGTTTCAAAATCCGGCTTAGGCGGATTTGCCGGTCAACTTGCTGGGGAAAATATTAATGCAAAAAACTGGTTATTACGGCATGAACAGGCACTTGAGAGTGAATGCAAGGAGGTATCATAAAGTTGAGTGCTGAACAGTTTATAAGCCGGTTTCTGGATGCATTGTGGCTCGAAAAGGGATTGAGTGAAAATACTTTAAAAGCTTATCGTTCAGACCTGACTTCATTCGCTGAATGGTTAAACAAGCAGACAATAAGTCTTGAAACGGCACTCGCAGAACATATTAATTCTTATCTGGTTTATCTAGCAAAACAGAATAGAACCGCACGAAGTCAGGCCAGAATGTTATCTTCTTTGCGGCAATTTTATGCTTATATGATAAGAGAGCAGCTTGTTGCGCAGGATCCATCAGCTTTAATTCCTTTACCCAAGTTAGGACGACAATTACCAAAGCATTTAACTGAAAAAGATGTAGAAGCACTATTGAATGCACCGGACACCAAAACAGTGCTTGGTATTCGTGATAGAGCCATGCTGGAAGTGATTTATGCCAGTGGCTTACGCGTTTCGGAACTGGTTGATTTGCAAGTGAGTCAGCTTAATTTACGTCAGGGTGTGGTACGTGTCCAGGGTAAAGGTGGCAAACAACGACTCGTACCGATTGGTGAGCAAGCGGCAGACTGGATAGAACAATATATGGCGCAAAGTCGGCCAGAGCTGTTAAAGCAGGTACCGTCAGATAGCCTGTTTGTCACCAACAGGAAAAAGGCAATGTCCAGGCAGGCATTCTGGTACCTGGTAAAACGTTATGCGCAGCAGGCCGGGATTAAAGAAGCGCTGTCCCCGCATACTTTAAGGCACGCTTTTGCAACACATTTATTGAACCATGGTGCCGATCTTCGGGTTGTGCAAATGCTGCTTGGTCATAGTGATATTTCGACGACCCAGATTTATACCCACATCGCGCAAGCAAGATTAGAGTCTATCCATGCTGAGCACCATCCACGTGGATAAGAGTTGAATCAATCCTGAAAATTATTGTCTCATTTTCGTGATACAAGATTGCTTTAAAAGCGCTTTCTAATATTTAGATCGTGTAGAATGTAGGTATCGTTACGAAATATTATTTGATGTGAGATTTTATGAAATTTTTAAAAGTTGTTTTCTCAGCGACTCTTTGCTTGAGTCTTTTTTCGGGTTCCTTATTCAGTTCAGCAGCATTTGCAAAAGAAAAAATAAAGAACCTGGATAAAATTAAAAAAGTAATTGTTGAGCGTGTTTCAGGTATAGGAAGTTTTGATGTACAACCATCACCTGTTAAAGGTTTATACATGGTGATTGCACCACCACGTGTTTTATATATTTCAGAAGATGCAAAGTTTATTATCGATGGTGATATCAGTGATGTACAAACCGGCGAAAATAAAACTGAGGGGTTTCGTAATTTTTCTCGATTCTCAGCTATTGACTCTTTGAAGGAATCGATGATTGTATTTTCACCGCCGGAAGACAAAGTCAAACATACTATTTCTGTTTTTACCGATACAGATTGTTATTACTGTCAGAAATTACATAAAGAAATGAAAGAGTATAATCACTTAGGTATTAAGGTGCGTTATTTGGCTTATCCGAGACAAGGTTTGGAATCACCGGGTTATAAAAAGTCGGTTACTGTTTGGTGTTCAAAAGATCAAAAGAATGCGATGACCCGTGCAAAAAATGGTGAGCAGCTTAAACAAAAAGAATGTGACAATCCGGTACAGAAACATTATGCGTTAGGGAATATGCTGGGTGTACGCGGTACACCTGCGCTATTACTGGAAAATGGACAGCTATATCCGGGCTATGTGCCGGCAGCAAAATTGGCTGCTGCACTGGATCGCGCTAAGGCAAGTATGGCGAGAAAATAAATTAGTTTAAATAGATAGCCAGCTTACGTCGGTACTCACTTACAATTTTTGCACCTTGTTCGCCCTGAGTACCGACAATATCAAATAGTTTAAGTAATTCTTTGCGGCCTAAGTCATCTTCATACTTTCTGTCGCGTTTAGTAATTTCCAGAAGTTGATCCATTGCAGAAGAAGCGTCTCCCTGTAAAACAAGGTGTTGGCTAAGTTGGTGGCGTGCAGCCAGATCGTCGGGGTTATCTTCTATTTTTTTCAATAACTGAGCAGGATCAGGTAAATCTTTCGCAGACTCTGCAATACCAATTTGAGCCATAATGCTTTTTATTTCATCTTGATCCTGAAGAACTTGTGGTAGAGCGTCAATAAATGATCTGGCTACTTCAAATTGCTGGGTTTGAGCGAGAATACTGGCGTAATGAATCGAAATTTTGTGGTTATCAGTATCGTTTAAACAAACTTGTTGTAATTCAGCAATGGCGTTGTTGTCACCTTGCTGTAACTTTTCCATAGCCTGTCGATAGAGTGAGTCTGACTCACGTTCTATAAAATTGCTCAGCTTACCTTTAATCTCACCCTCAGAAAGAACACCGGAAAACTCATCTACAATTTGTCCGTTACGAACAAATTTAACGGTGGGGACGCTGCGTACTGCAAAATGTTCAGCCAGTTCCTTGTTCTGGTCAATATCAACTTTTGCCAGAATAAACTGGCCATCATATTCGTTAGCCAGTTTTATTAAGGTAGGTACCAGTTGCTTGCACGGATTACACCATGTTGCCCAGAAGTCGAGCAATACAAGTTTTTGCATGGAATTTTCCATGACCTGGGTTTGAAAGGATTCAGCTGTGACATCAATGACGTTGTCTGTCATGTGGGGTTCCTGCGTTTGGCTAATGGTTGTAATGTTTGTGTAATTTTACCCCAGGCAATATACCTGCTGCAAAATTATTCATAAGTATGCAGTAATTTATTGTGGGTAAATAACAAGTGGCTTTTTACAGTGTGATCAGGCCATATTTTACTTGCCGCATGCTGGTAATGCATAAGTTGTGGCTTATAGTATTCAGCATACTCGCTAATATTATTTTCAGTGACCACTCTATTCGTTTTGTAATCTACAATATGCACTTCATTATTAAATATACTAACACGGTCAATGATGCCATATACAGTGACAGAGTCCAGAAGATAACTGACAGGGACTTCATTATAACCTTGAGCATCTTTTGAGAAAACGAAACTGAAAGAATCAGTTTTTAAAACAGCGTTTGCTTCTTCCCAGCATTGCTTCCAGAGTGACGGCGACACATTAAATCCAGTTTTTTGTTGCAACTGCTTTTCGGTAGAGCCAGGTTTATTACAAATGTGTTCCAGAATAGAATGAATAATAATTCCACGTTGTGTCGCATCAGTATCATATACATTTTGTTGTTTTATTGTCGGGAGATCTTTAGGAAGAGATTGGCTGGGTGATATTGTTTGTTGTATATCCTGGTAAATTGTAGTT
>Ga0316207_10001402_pt1 | contig 29913 bp, 31 predicted proteins | sample 6weekpyrite_MG_FD_204943 | JGI IMG/M metagenome (GOLD analysis project Ga0316207, IMG submission 204943) | Microbial mat bacterial communities from mineral coupon in-situ incubated in ocean water Damariscotta River, Maine, United States -... | ecosystem: Environmental > Aquatic > Marine >...
ACTCTTTTTTTAACATCTACTCTTTTTGTATATGCATTAGAGTTTCGTGTAGCTTCTTATAATGTTGAGAATCTTTTTGATTTAAAGTATAGTGGTAGCGAATACAAGGAGTATATTCCAAATACTGCGTATGGATGGAATAAAAAAGCTTACAACATAAAAATAAAAAATATTGCAAAAGCTATAAAGGCTATTGATGCTGACATCATAGCCTTGCAAGAGGTAGAATCAATTACTGCCTTAAACGACTTGCGAAAACACCTAAATTACCGTTACTTTGCTATAGCTGATAAAAAAAACAGCAGTGTTAAAAATGCTATTCTTTCAAAATATAAAATTAGCTTCTCTGATGAGCTCATAATAGATAAATTTGGTTATAGAAATATTTTAGAGGCTCATGTAAAAGTAAAATATCAAACTTTAGTTATTTTTGTAAACCATTGGAAATCTAAAGCTGGTGCAGAGAGTAATAGAATATTTTCAGCTCAAGTATTAAAAAAACGTCTTGAAGCACTTAAGAGTAGTAATGAATATATTCTACTTGGCGACTTTAATGCGAACTATAATGAATTTAAAACTTTCAAAAAAAAACGTAGACTAAATGATACTAATGGAATTACTGGTATTAATCATATTTTAAAGACTGTTAATAATGGAAAGATTGTTGACTGGGTAACATTTACATCTCAAAAAACCAACCAGCTACTCTATAACTTATGGCTTGAAGTTAGTAAGGAAAATAGATGGAGTCACATATATCGCTCCAATAGAGGAACTCTTGATAATATGATAATTTCAAAAACTCTTGCAGATGGAAAAGGTATTGAGTATAAAAAAAGTAGTTTCAACCATTTTGCACCAGATTGGCTTTTTTACCGTCGTACTATTAACAGATGGCAAATATCACGTAAACAACCTCGTCATCATCTCTTAAAAGGCTACTCTGATCATCTTCCTATATTTGCTGACTTTAGCTCTTGATACCTACTTAATACTATTAAGAGCTTCTCATATAACTCTTTACGTTTAGTATCAAATATTTTTGAAAATTCACTAAATTTATTCTCATCTAAAAAGTCCTCTAAAAATATTAAAGCTACATCAAGATCATGTATTTTCCCACTTAAGTTTTGCATTTTTTTAAGAAGATTTATATTTTCATTCTCATCATCAATATGCTCTAACCTGTAACGTAACTTTTTTACTTTGATTCTAAACTTATGTAATTCATCACTATCTTGTGATGGTACCTCTAAATTGTTTGATACCACTTTTTCATCAACAGTTTTTTTAGATATTTTCACAGATGTTTTAACCCATTTAATTGAGCGTAAAAATAGTAAAAACTCAAACTCTAAAATATCTTTTTTACTCTTTATATAGTCATCTAATCCATACTTCAAAAGCTTTTTTTTCTGACTATCAGTTAAACTAGTAAAAAATTCATCTTTTAACACATCTAAATCTCTAATTTCATTACTTAATTTTCTAAGTGTCTTCAACTTCTTTGCAAGCAGACTTTTTTTCTTCAAAACTGATGACAGTTTTCTACTACTAACTCGCAATTTATGTAGTGTTTCAATATCGCCGGTTTCGACTTTATAGTTATTTAGCAGTATTAAAAAAGAATCAAATTGTTTCATATGTATAATTTTAGTATAATTTTCAAAAAAGTTAAGGATATACAGGAATGAAAAAAATATTTGTTCTCTTATTTGCTACAGTAATTGCACTAAATGCTGCAAAAACTAGTGACCCTGTAGTAGTTATGCAAACTACATCTGGAGAATTTGAGCTTACATTAAAGCCAGAGTATGCACCAAAGACAGTAGAAAATTTCGTAACACATGTAAAAAATGGTTACTATAATGGACTAATTTTTCACCGTATAATTAAGCAATTTATGATTCAAGGTGGAGACCCAACTGGAACTGGTCGTGGAGGAAAGTCTATTTGGGGAAAACCCTTTAAAGATGAATTCGCGCCTAACGTAACTTTTGATAAAGCTGGTATCTTGGCAATGGCAAACGCTGGTCCACATACAAATGGAAGTCAGTTTTTTATAACAACTGTACCAACACCATGGTTAAATGGGCATCACTCTATTTTTGGCTATGTAACAAAAGGTTACGAGATTATTAAAAAGATGGAAGCAGTCCCTGTCGCATCTTTTAATAGTAAACCACTTAAAGAGCAAAAAATTATAAAAGCATATTTGAAAAAATAGTGAATTTATCTTGTCTAGCTCAAAAACTCTCAAACCTGCAAGCTGCAGCAATTTTAGTTAATAGTACTATTTTTGCTTTTCTTGCACTATACAACTTATATCAAGGTATCGCTGTTGATGAGTGGATTGTAGTTTTAATTTTACTTCCACTACTTTATCTACCACTCTATGCACTATCTATGGTGGTTGTTCTATTTTCTCGTAACTATATTAATGAAAAAGTAGCTGAATATGCGGGTTTAATTTTATCATTTGCAATTTTACCAGTGTGGCTTTTAAAATACTTTGAACCAAATTTAATATACATAAGTGTACCTATTTTAGCACTTTTTCACCTGCTTATGATTCTCTCCAAAGGATGCAATACAGATATTACAGTAGAAGATATTATAAAGGAAGATCAATTTTAAATATTGATCTTGTACCTTCATTTCTAGCAGAGAGACGTCCTTTTAAATGATCTTCAACTATTGTTTTACTCATATAAAGTCCTAAACCTGTACCATTTTTTGACTTTGTACTAAAATATGGATCAAATATTTTATCTATTATATCACTTGGAATACCACCACCATTATCTTTTATTTCGATATGGGCATACTTAGAATCATTATATGTTTTAATGTTAAGTTCTCTATTTTTAATATTATTATCAACCATTGCATCTTGTGCATTTTTTATAATATTAATTAAAACCTGTACAGTCTCACTTCTAAAAACATTTATAGATACTTCTGTATTATAATTTTTAAATACTTTAATACCATGAGTTTCTAACATATGTTCAGTGAATTCTAAAGTCTCTTCAATTAATGAATTTACATTAGCAACTTCAATCTCTTTATTTGGCTTAAAGAAGTTTCTAAAATCATTTATAGTTCTTGATAGATATTTTGCAAAATCATTAATTTTTTTCATAGACTCTTTAGTCTGTTTATCTTTTATGGTTCCAAGTTCAATTCCAATAGATATATTTCCAGCAATTGCACTAATTGTAGCAAGTGGCTGTCTCCATTGATGAGCAATCATACCAATCATCTCACCCATTACAGCCTGTTTTGACTGTTGAATTAATTGATTTTGTTGCTCTTCAACTTTTTTAACCTGCGTAATTTCTTGATATAATGCGCTATAAGCATAAATTTTTCCATTATCATCAATCTCTGGCATTATTGTTAAAACTAACCAAAATGTAGCACCACTCTTTTTACGGTTTCTAAATTCACCTACATACTTTTTACCACTTTTAATTGTTTCCCAAAGTTCATATAACTGTTCATCTGTTGTCTCTGGATGGCGTAAAATAGAATTTGTTTTACCTATTAACTCTTTTGATGAATATCCAGAAACTTTACAATAAGCATCACTTACATCAGTAATCACACCATCAGGATCAGTTCTTAATGCCAGAACATACTTATTAATAATCTCAAGATCTTTTCTCATTCTATTAGTATTATGAACGTTTTTATCTAACTCTTCTTGAACTCTACTCTCTAATGTACGGTTTAACTCATTTAGCTGTTTTGTAATAGAGCTAATCTTTTTCATCTTAGTTGCTGAAGCTTCAATCAGTTCAACATTATCTAAATTCAAATATATACGTGAATAGAACTCTTCTAAAGTAAATGGTTTACGTATATAATCATTAGCACCATACTTTAAAAACCTAGATGAGACTAGGCCACTCTCTTCTGATGAAACAACTATAATTGAAAGTTTTGTACGTTTAAAATGTTTTCTAATTTCACATGTCAGCTCAAGTCCATCCATTCTTGGCATGTTATAATCAGTTAAAACAACTTTAATATCTGGATTTTCCCTTAAAATGTCTAACGCTTCAACGCCATCTTTTGCTTGAAAGATTTTAAAAAGGTGAGGAGATAATATCCTTTTTATCATTTTTCTATAAACCATTGAATCTTCGACAATCAAGATTTTAATGAATCTGTTTTTTTCTAATCTCTCTAGTAACCAACACGCATATGTAATATCTTCATCTGTCTGCTTTATAATGTAAGAGACAATATTTTTTGTCATTACAGATTCTTTCAGCTCTAAATCTTCAGAATCTGTAAGTAGTATAACTGGTATATCTTTTTCTATTAACTTATCTATAAGTTTTGGGCGTCTTGTATCTATAGCTTTAATATCTACTATAGTTGCATCAAAGTCATGCTCATTAATCAAAAGCTGAACTTCATCACAATCATTAGTAGTGATGAGTTCATAGTCCCCATTTTTCATAAGGTTATGTTGCAACTTTTCTAATATCTCTATATCTTCTTGAAGCAACAAAACTTTTTTAATCATAAAGTACCCTAAAATTAAAATTTCTCTATAATAATATCAAAAAACTATATATAATAACTTTAATTTAGTGGCAACCACAACCACCACCATGTGAGTGACCGCTACTTTGTGGTGCTGCCGCTGCTGGTGCTGCTGATGTTGAACATGCTGAGACACCTGGAGGTGTTGTTGGTTGAATTTCTTCATTTGAAGCACCACCATCAGCATTAACTTTTTCAATTGCTTTCCATAAATCATCTGCTGCAGTCAAATATCTTTTTGCAGTCTCTGATTCTGGTGAATTATAAACAACAGGTTTTCCAGTATCTCCACCAACGCGAATCTCTGGCTCAATTGGAACTTCTACCATTACATTAGTATCAAATTCACCAGCTAATGCACCAGTTGTACCTTTGCCAAAAATATCATACTCTTTACCAGTCTCAGGACAGATAAATCCACTCATATTCTCTACAACTCCAGCAATTGGAATGTGAAGTTTTTTGAACATATCTAAACTTCTTTTTGTATCATCAAGCGCAACATTTTGTGGTGTAGTTACTGTAACACCTACAGTCACAGGAACACTTTGAGCAAGTGTCAATTGTGCATCCCCAGTTCCAGGAGGCATATCAATAACTAATACATCTACATCTTCCCAAAGAATATCACGTAAAAATTGTTCTATCGCTTTCATAATCATAGAACCGCGCCAAATAAGAGATTGTCCCTCTTCCATTAAACTACCCATACTCATAACTTGAACACCATAAGCTTTAATAGGTTCTACTTTGTTTCCAACAACTGTTGGTTTAATAGTTTCAATTCCCATCATACGAGGAATATTTGGACCATAAATATCAGCGTCAAGCAGACCTACTTTTTTGCCCTGCATTGCAAGTGCTACAGCTAAGTTAACTGAAGTTGTAGATTTACCAACCCCACCCTTACCTGAACTTACCATTACAAAGTTTTTAACATGTGGTGCTAGATTTTTACCACGAGATGATGTCTCACGTGGTACCTGTGGAGCATTAAGAACGATATTAGCATCGTCAATACCAGCGCGCATAAGTTCTGCAATTGATTCATCTTGAATTTGCTTTGCAACTTCAGGTGCGCTTGATGTAATATCAATAGTTACAGTAACTGTTTCACCCTCAATTTTTATATCTTTTACAAAATTAAATGTAACAATATCTTTTGTAAACCCTGGATATGCAACTTTACTAAGTGCACCTTTTACCTGTTCTTCTGTTATCATAATTATTTCCTTTATAAATTTATTAATTCAATACTTAACTTGCATTCTTAGCAAGTGCAGCTATTGCTTCTGGGTTTTCCATAATATCTTGCGAAATTTTATAACTACAAAATTTTGGTCCACACATTGAACAAAATTCTGCCTCTTTAAATACATCTTGAGGAAGTGTTTCATCATGGTACTCACGAGCACGTTCAGGATCAAGTGAAAGCTCAAACTGCTTTGGCCAATCAAATGCATAACGTGCATCACTCATTGCATCATCAATATCGCGAGCACCAGAACGACCACGTGCTATATCAGCAGCATGTGCTGCTATTTTGTAAGCGATAATTCCATTTCTAACATCTTCAGCATTTGGTAGACCTAAATGCTCTTTTGGCGTTACATAACATAACATTGACGCTCCATGCCAACCACCAACAGCAGCACCAATTGCACTAGAGATATGATCATATCCAGCTGCAATATCAGTAACTAATGGTCCTAAAATATAAAAAGGAGCTTCATGACAATATTCGCGCTGAATTTTCATATTACGTTCAATCTGATTTAATGGAACATGACCAGGACCTTCAATCATTACTTGAACATCTTTTTCCCAAGCACGAAGAGTTAGTTCGCCTAATATTTTAAGCTCTCCTAACTGTGCATCATCACTAGCATCTGCTAAACATCCAGGACGAAGACTATCACCAAGTGAAAGAGAGACATCATACTTTCTACAAATATCTAAAATTTCATCATAAGCACTATAAAATGGATTCTCTTTATGGTAATGCATCATCCATGCTGCCATAAGTGAGCCACCACGACTTACAATCCCCATCTTACGCTTTGCAATTGATGGCATAGCTTCAAGTAAAAAACCAGCATGAATAGTAAAGTAACTAACACCCTGCTGTGCCTGACGCTCTAGCACTTCTAACATCTTTTCAATTGTTAAATCTTCTATTTTGTTATTTACATCGTGCAAAATTTGATAAATTGGAACTGTTCCTATTGGAATCTTACTGTTATGTATAACAGCTTTTCTTATCTCATCAAGATCTCCACCAGTTGAAAGGTCCATTGCAGTGTCAGCCTTATACTTTTGACTAACCTCAATTTTTTCAACTTCACCTTCAATTTCACTTGCCAATGCTGAGGAACCAATGTTTGCATTAATCTTACATGTGGCTGCAATTCCAATTGCCATAGGTTCTAGTGTCTCATGATTTACATTTGCTGGAATAATCATACGCCCGCGAGCAACTTCACTACGTACTAATTCTGGTTCTAACTTTTCAAGTTCTGCTACATAATTCATCTCTTCAGTTACAATGCCCTGTCTTGCATAATACATCTGAGTACGTACAGAATCACTTTCTCTTTTTACAAGCCAATCTTTTCTCATGTTTTAACCTTTGGTTCTTATAAAGATAAGCGAAATATATCGATAAAAAAATTAAACTAAGCTTGGAGAGTGTATAATTTCGTAACACTTTTGTAAATTTAGGAGTATTTTTGTCTGATTTAACGCTAATACTACTCTCAGCGGGTAGTTCAAGCCGTTTTGATATGCCCGTAAAGAAGCAATGGTTACGAATCGATACAGAGCCGCTTTGGCAATTTGTGACTTCAAGGTTTACCAAAAGTTACAATTTTGATCAAATAATTATTACCGCAAGCGCTGATGAAATTGAGTATATGAAACTTTTTACAGACTATACTCTAGTTGTAGGCGGTAGAACTAGACAAGCATCATTGCAAAATGCACTTAAGTCTGTTAAAACACCTTACGTTTTAGTAAGTGATATAGCAAGATGTTGCGTTAATGATGACTTAATAGAAAGACTTATAAATTCAAAAGAGAGTGCAGACTCTATTGTACCGTTTATAAACATAAGTGACACGGTGACACAAGATGGCGTAACAATTGAGAGAGAGAGCCTAAAGCGTATTCAAACTCCACAACTTTCAAGAACAGAAGTTTTAAATAGTGCATTAAAGTCTAATGTTCAATATACAGATGAGAGTAGTGCAATTATAGCAAATGGTGGTTCAAGAGAATTTATTCAAGGTGATAGCCAAGCGCATAAACTTACATATAAGCAGGATTTAGAACATATTAAATGTCTAAATGCTCCAGAAAATGTAAATTTATGTGGAACTGGATTTGATGTCCATGAGTTTGAAGTAGGAAAACAGATGCTACTTGGTGGTATACGTATAGATGCCGATTATGGTTTTAAAGCTCATTCAGATGGAGACGTGGCTATTCACTCAATAATTGATGCTCTTTTAGGTGCAAGTGCAATGGGTGATATTGGAACACTTTTCCCAGATTCTGATGAACAATATAAAAATATTGACTCAAAAATACTACTTGATAAAACAGTTAAATTAATAAAAGAACGAGGTTTTGAAATTATAAATACAGATATTACAATCTTAGCGCAAGCGCCAAGATTAGAACAGTACAAAGATAAAATCCGTAACAGTTTAGCTTCATTGCTAGGAATTGCTAAACATAGAGTGAATGTAAAAGCTACAACAACAGAAAAACTTGGCTTTATTGGACGTAAAGAGGGTGTAGGCGTACAGAGCATAGTTACATTAAAATATTTTGATTGGACGAAATAAATGAGAGTATTGATAATTGAAAACGAGATATATTTAGCGCAAAGTATTGCAGCAAAACTTACTGAACTTGGAAATACATGTGATGTAGTCACAACAACGAATGATGCCTTGAAAAATAGAAATTATGATGTTATTTTACTTTCAACTAGTATTACAGGACAAGACTTTTATCCGATTATTGAAGCATACAAACAGGTTGTTTTGATTTTAATGGTCTCATATGTCAGTAGTGACACTGTATCTTTACCACTTGAAGCTGGTGCTAAAGATTACATCTTAAAACCATTTATGATTGAAGAGTTAACAAGAAAAATATTTCATCATCAAGAGTATGAACAGATGAAACGCTTAAAACGTTCATATGATAGCTACGTTACTCACTCTTTAAAGTCTGTCCTACATGAAGCAGATACGCACCTAGATTTACCTCTTTTAATTGCTACAAATTATCAGCGTCATGCAGATGCTTATGCTTATGAACGGGCAAGAAAGATGGGTAAGACTCTTCTTTTCTTTACATTTTACGATGAAGATACACCAGATGTAATTCGTGCAGTTAATGAGAACAATTTAATTTATGCAGTTGATTTTCACCTGCTTAAACCAGCTGAGCGTAAAACTTTTATAGATGAAGTTGCATATAATAAAAATATTATTATCTGTACTAGTGGTATGTTAGATACAGACTATGGAATTAAGTCTTTAGAGTTAACCAGTCAAAACAGTGTATTTAACCAAGGAGATATTTTACAAATTGAAGATTATGTAAAGTATATTGTGCTAAATTATCAACACAAGTATCCTGATACAGAACTATCTAAAAAATTGGGAATATCACGTAAAAGCCTTTGGGAGAAACGTAAAAAATATGGCATCGCACGTAAAAAATAAAACACTCTTCATAGACGCAGAAGCAGTCTCTGCGCTAGAACTAGCTAATAATGGTATTTTAAACCCAATTGACAAACTTTTAAATAAAAAAGAGTCAGAAGCTGTTTATGAAAGTAAAATTTACAACTCTAAAACATTCCCATTTCCATTTTTACTAGCACCTAGTGGAAAACAGAACCAAAAAGTTTTAAATGAAACAAAGTCTGGAGATAAACTAAATATCGTTTCTGCTAATGGTAAAATTGGTGAAATAGATGTTCAAGAAGTTTTTGAAATTGATCCCCAAGAGAGACTTCGTCATATTTATGGAACAGATGATTTAACATTTGACTGTGTTGATGCAACATTTAAAAGACTTGGTAAGTTAGCAGTTTCTGGTGAATTTGAAATTTTTGCTACTAGTGTTAAGGAGAATATTAAACGCATTAAGGAAGCAAAACAGAGAATAAATGCTAAACATACAACTGCAATTATGATGGCAGCTAATCCTCTTCATAGAGCACATGAACGGTTAATTAGAACTTCTTTAGACAAAACTGATTTAGTAGTTATATTTTTACTAAAACCATATAATGAAAATCCTCTTCCATATGAAATACGCCATAAATCTATTATGCGTTTTGTAAATAACTATCTACCGAAAAATAGAGTCATAGTCGTTCCACTTGAAAATAGTTACATTTTTGGTGGACATAACGAAGTTATATTAGATGCAATAGTTGCGCAAAATTATGGTTGTAATCGCTTAGTTCTTGGTAAAAACCATTCAGGTGTTGGAATGTATTATGACCATGATTCAAATCGCTCTATTGTTGACACACTTACAGGTTTTGACATAGAAGTTGAGATGATAAGTGAATATGCCTATTGCAATATATGTAGTACTCTAGTTAGTAACTATACCTGTCCACATGGTCAACATCATCATATAACTTACCGTTCTCACACAATTTTAGAACTTATTAAGATGGGTCTTATGCCCCCAGCTGTACTTGTAAGAAAAGAGATTTCAGCTCTTATTCTTGCTGAATACTTTAAAGGGCGTATGAAAAATATAGAGGCACTATATAATGATATTCTTCCAATTGATGGGCTTTTAGAAAAACACAATGAAGAAGATTTCTACATACAATTAATGAAACTATACCAAACTACATCACTAACATAAGGCATCAAATGAACTTAAGAGTCATGTTTCTAACACTTTTTTATAGCGGTTATGCACCAAAAGCACCAGGAACAGCTGGCTCAATAGTAGCACTGATTTTAGGTGTAATAATTTTGTTATTTTTACCACCATCAAACCTCTTTATGGTAACAATACTAATATCTATGATTGCAGTAAAACAGATTGATATTTATGAGAAGCAGACTAAATCACATGACGATAAAAAAATTGTTATTGATGAATTAGCAGGTATGTGGTTAGCACTTAGTTTAGCACCTGGAAAAGCACTTGAGCTAGCCAATTTACTACATCCAACACTAGAAGATGGTACACTGATTAGCATACTCCTAAGCTTTATATACTTCAGAGCTTTTGACATTAAAAAACCTTCAATTATTGGTAAAATAGATCAAAAAGTAAAAGGTGGTTTAGGTGTGATGGGAGATGACATAGTAGCAGGTATTTTTGCTGCTCTTTCATCTGCTATAACATTAAAAATTCTACAAGAGGTTTTACTTGGCTAACGTTGACTTTACACCATTAAAGCTTAGAATAGGTGAAGTGTTCAAAGACTACATGAAAATTAATCTAGTAGATATTCAAACTACAGACTTAACACCTTCACTTAAAAGGTACAGTAGTGCTGTAGAATCTGAAGTTTCTGGTGCTGCTAAAGGTAAAATTGTACTACTCTCTGATAATGCTTTGTCAAATTCAATAGCTAAGGCATTTTCATCTGTGCCAGGTAGTATTACAAATGAGGAAGTGTTAACAGAGCTACTAAATATTTTATTAGGTAATATTGAGAACCATATTGTTAATGATTCTAATAAAAAACTAAATTTTAGAATTCCAAAAAAAAGTTCCATAGAAGTGATTCAAAAGCAGCTAGAGTATAGCCGTTTTTGTATCACTTTTAATACAGAGACAAGCGGTGGCTGTTGTATTTACATTCAAACATAGGAGATAAAATGGCAAGAGTATTAGTAGTTGATGATTCAGGACTTATGAGAACACAGATAAGTGCAATGCTAGAAGAGTTAGGACACGAAGTAGTAGCTAAAGCTAATGATGGACTAAGTGGTTATGAACTCTACAAAGAACATCAACCTGATATTGTAACAATGGACATTAATATGCCAGTACTTGATGGTCTTGGAGCAGTTAAAAAAATAATAGCTGACTTTCCAGATGCAAGAATTTTAATGATTAGTGCACATGAAGATAGAACACTCGTATATGAAGCTATAGGACATGGTGCAAAAGACTTTTTAACAAAACCTATTGAGTTAGAAAAATTAAAAATTAAATTGCTTAGACTCTAAGAGCTATCTAATTACGTTTTCTAAACTCAATATGTAAATCTATTGGGGATTCAATATAGCTTATCTGCTCTTTAGCAAAATAGACATCACCATCATGTGAGTAGTAAACAATCAGATGATCATCACTTCCCATCTCAAAAGCATAGTCATAGCTATTATTTCTTCTATATAGTAGAGCTTGGGCTAATGTAACTATGTAACTTAATGCCAATACTGTTTGAGTAGATGGTAGTAGATCTTTAAATTTTTTTAAAAACCTTGGAGCTGGTGGCTTATTTTCATGATAACGCATAAGTGCTGCAATTAATACTATATCTTTATGACTTAACTGAAACTCTAAAACACCTAAAACTAAGTGCATACCATCACGATGGCGCGTTCTATAGTGCATGTGAAGGCCAAGCATTGAAAGACGAGCTGCATATTCAATATGTTTCTCATAACCAGATTTCAGACCAACAGTCTCAGCAACTGTTTCATATATTTTTTTTGATATTGAACTAAGATGATTGCTATATTTTGCATCAGTACAAAATCTATCTAGTAAATTACGTAAATTTGGATTAAAGTTTGCTGGAAAACGTAAAGCATTACCACGTAATAAGTCACTTAAGAATAGTCCCTCTCGTACTCCTACTCCACTCGCTGTAACACGTTTTGCTCCAAGAAGTTTAAATATTTCACTAAATATTAATGTACCTGGTTTAATAACATCAAAACGATCTCTCTTAATTCCTAGTGTTGCCAGTTTTGCACTGTTTTTTGAATTTATTATTTCGTCAAAGAACTCTTGATGATCTTCTGGTTTATAAGAGAATCCATGAAGTTTATCTAGTGAATATTCAGTACGACTCATAATCAACTTTGAAAGTGCACGGATAGTCCCACCAATACCTGCAAGATCTTTTTGTCTATAAGACTTTGGCAAATCTTTAAACGCTTTTGTAATGTACTCTTTAGCGCCTTTTATGTCATTATTATCAAAGAAGAGCTCTTTTAATCTTACTGTACCTAAATTTAATGAATATGTATCTAATACTCGTCCATTTTCAAACAGTGCAAATTCAGTAGAACCACCACCAATATCAATGGTAATACCCTTTTCAAGAGGAACTAATGCAGCACAAGCTATCCCACCTAGTTCTGCCTCTTTAAGACCATCTATAATTTTTATTTTTACAGTAGTTTCATCTAATACACGCTTTAAAAATTGCGCCGAATTTGGAGCATCACGTAGTGCAGAAGTAGCAACACACAAAATTTTACGAGCATTAAGACTTTTTGCTAAATTAGCAAAACCCTCTAGTGCATGTATCGCTCTTTCTTGTGGCTCTTCTTGTAAATAACCACCATGTTCATAAGCATTTTCACCTATTCTCACACGACTTTTTGCCTCATGCATGAGATGAAAACCATAACGACTTGTACGTTCATAAACAGAAAGACGTACCGAATTCGAACCTATGTCAATAATTGCGGTACGTTTAGCCATTATTACCTATTCTTCTATATCACTGTTTAATTTATTGTATTTAAATGTCAACTCTGTAACTGTCTCTACATTATCTTTATCAAGCTCAATACAGTCAACTGGACAGACAGCAATACATTGTGGTTCATCATAATCTTTAATACACTCTGTACATCTATCAGGGTCTATAATATATAGTGGGTCTCCCTCTTCAATCGCTTCTGTTGGACACTCTTCCCTGCAAGCATCGCATGCAATACATTCATCATTAATTATTAGTGCCATTATTTTACCTTTTATTATATATCTTATTATATCTTTGGGTGGATTTATATCAAACGATAGCTTAGGAAAGTTTTAAAATGTATAATAAATTAACATAAAATTTATTTATCATTTGAAATATCACAACATAACTCTGCACCAAGCTCTAAAGAAGCTACTGTTCCTTGTCTATTTTCACGATTTTTAATGTAAATTTTTGCACCCATTGCATCAGCAGCACTTTTTGCCAAAAATAGCCCTAGACCTACTCCTGACTTATCTCCAGTACGTGTAAATGGTGCAAAAATATCAATACTCTCATCAATTCCAACTCCTTCATCTATCACTTCTATTAATAACATACCGTCTCTTTTTGACTTTTTTGCACTAAAAATTATCTTTTTATTCTCTGCTGTGAATTTTATTGCATTTTGTAAAAAGTTTTGCATTATCTGATTTAATAAACTTAATTGTATAGTGGCATTAAAGCTTTTTGCTTCAAAACTTAGTTCTAAAATTTTATTTTCACTTAAAGCCAAAAGGTTAAAATCTTTTCCTTTTCTTTTTAGGTATTCAATAACATCTATCTTAATTGGTATTTCAAACTGAGCACTCTCTTGGCGACCTATATTTAAAATATCACTAATTATTTTATTCATCTCATCAATTGAAGTATTTGAAACTTTTAAAGCCTCTAAATACTCTTCAGGCTCTCTTCTTTTTATGGCAGTAACTTGATTTTTTAGTTTCATTACAGCAAGTGGAGTTTTAAGCTCATGTGCTGTCCCAATAAAAAGCTCCTTTTGATACTTAACAAAAGTTTGTATCCTATGAATAAGCTTATTAATTCCATCACCTAATGGGTGAAACTCTACAGGGAGAGTATCTATCTTTATCGGAGTAATAAAGTTTTCATTCATATCTGAAAGACGTGTAGTAAGTGCGGTAATTGGGCTAATTAACATTCTTGAAAGTATCACAGCATAAAGAAGTATAATAAAAAATGCTATCCAGTTAATAACCAAAATATGATTTAAAATTTTAGCTAAAAGATTTTTTGTATTCGTTATATCTTTAGTAATTTTTAGATAATTTCCTTCATTAAGTTCATATGGATATATTAAAACAATAAAATGTCTATCATCTAGTGTTATATCTCTAAATATTGTATCTGTAAATTTAATCTTCATAGAAATCATCTCTACACTTACACCAAGTAAAATATCGGTATCTTGTAGAACTGTGCTATCTAACGCTTCATTATTAATAATATGTTTAGCAAGTAAAACAACCTCTTCTTTTCTCTCTTCATAAATTGATTGTTTTATATATGAGTATAGAAGAAATGAAAAAATTACAATAAGTGTAGTTGATGCAATAAATAGTTGAAGTAAGAATCTATTTCTTATACTTTTTTTGGAAAATAAGATACTCAAAAAATATGACCCTGTTAAAATAAAGTATTAAAACTAAAGTAAAGGCATTAAAATTAAATACCTTTACAAGTTAATATATAAATGTTATCTATCTATACATCTTTAGGAAAACAGAAACGATAACCACGACGACGAACAGTCTCAATTGTAGTGATACCTAATGGTTTATCCATTTTTTGACGAATTTGATTAATTGCAACTTCAATTACATTTGGAGTTACAAGCTCAGGTTCTTCCCATATTGCGTCAAGTAGTTGTTCTTTAGAAACAATTTGATCGCGATGGCGAGCTAGGTGAGTTAACACTTCAAAAGGTTTACCCTTAAGCTCAATATCTTTTTCTTGATAAATTATTTTTTCTTCTTCAGGATTAATTGTTAATTCTTCAATTTCAATAATATTGCTTCCACCAAAACGCAGACGTGCTTCAATTCTAGCTATTAAAACATCAAAATCAAATGGTTTTCTAATATAATCATCAGCACCCATTCTAAGCGCTTCAATTTCACTCTCTTTATCATCACGTGCTGAAAGTACTACCACTACAGTTTTTGGTGATTTGCTTTTTATAGTTTCAATAAGCTCTACACCATCACCATCAGGAAGCATCCAGTCCATAAGGACTAAATCATAATTTCTAATGTCAAGATAATACTCACCATCTTTTACAGTTTCGACAACATCACTTTGATAACCAAACTCTTTTAGGCCTTCTGCAAGCATTTTGTTTAGAGTGACTTCATCTTCAATAATCAGAATTCTCATTAATATCCTCTTTGTAAATATTTGGCGAATTATAGCATAGTTTTAGAAAATTTTAAAGTTATTTTCAAAAAACTTAAAGAAAAGTATAATTTTCGCTTAAGGAAACTTTTGAGTTTTTCATAATATCTGGTTTTGTAATTTTTAAATATAATGTAGTCACTATAGAAAATTTTTTATGTATCTGTTTACTGAGAGCTTCTATTGCCTCTTCAAGCAGTTCAAATTTTTCATCTTGCATATTTTTAATTATGAGAGCACTAACTTCTGCATAGTCAACAAAAGTGCCATTTTCATATTCATACTCTAAGTTAGCATTAATAATAACTCTTTGAATTTTTTTACGTTCATAATCTAAAATACCAATTATACATTCAAACTCTAACTCTTCAATAGATATTTTCATACAACTCGTTTTTCTTCACCTTTAAATAGACGAATAAAGTTTGGAATATGTTTATAAAAAATAAAAAAAGCTATTAAAATCATAGGAGCATGAGCAACATTTGGCTGAATAGTGTAAAAAGAGATTAATACAGCTGCTAATCCGCCAATTGATGAAAGAGAAGAAACTCTAACTGTTTTTGCAAGAATAAACCACACAACAACACCTATTAATGTCTCGATAGGAAGCATATAAAAACTAACACCCATTCCAGTTGCAACACCTTTTCCACCCTCAAACTTCAAAAATGGACTAAAACAGTGTCCAACAACTGCTAAAACTGCAATTGCCCAAAGAACAGATTCACTTAATCCTAGAGCTTGTGCTACTAGTAATACAAAAACACCTTTAAGAGCGTCAAGTGCCAAAGTCATAATTGAGAGCTTTTTAGCGAGTGCTGGATCTTTATCTTTAAGTACTCTTAATACATTTGTTGCACCAATACTCCCACTACCCTCTTCTAAAACATTTACACTAGCATATATTTTTGCGAGTATAAGCCCAAAAGGAATTCCACCAACCATGTAAGCTAAAATATAAAACTGTATATTTGTATTTAATAAAAATTCCATTCACTATTCCCTAAAAAATTATTACGTGATTGTACATCAATATCTATTCAGCATACCTAAATAGAAGAGCCACATAAATGGTTCTAACAGATGTGCGATTAAAAAAGATTCCTTTTTATACCAATCAACAGGTATGGTAGTCGTACACACATAATCTACTTTAACATTAGAAAAGCCACCTCTATTTAATATATACTCAAATACAAGCTTTGTTCGTCTTGAACTAATAGTACCACCAACTAAAATTATATGAGAAAAATCATTCTCTTCTAAAATTTTTAAAACTTCCAGAGCTTCATCGAACCTATTAACTGCTGAAAAACTATTTAAAATCTTTGAACTGATATTATGCTCATTTAAAATAATTTTTTTCTTATATGCTTGACTTAAAAACATATCTGAATATTTTTCAGATATTGGTTTTCCATCAATTATAAAATAACTTTTAGAAGATAGTTCTTTTGCTTTTAAAGCGATAGATGAGCTGTCACCACGTAACAATATAATAGCATCACTGCTATCTAAGTTACTATTTTCAACGAATATAGAGGAATAAAAACTAGCCACATGTTTATAGTAAACGATTATTAATAAAAAAAATACAATTAAATATTTAAAACGAAGTATTATATTGGTTTTACTGCTCAAGTTTATTCAGTTCCAATTCAAGTATATCTTTTTCTATCTCTTGCCTTAACTCATCTTCTGTAGGTAAATAGAGTTGATACTTAGATACAAATAGATTCTCGCTATCATCTAAAACCGAATACTTGACAACAGTATTATCTTTTTCTGTACATAAAATTATGCCAATAGTTGGATTGTCATCTTTAGACTTTTCTAAGTCATCAAACATTCGCACATACATATCCATCTGTCCTACATCTTGATGAGTTAACTTTCCTCTCTTTAAATCTAAAACGACAAAACATTTTAAAATATAGTTATAAAAAACCAAATCAATATAAAAATCACTGTGTTCAGTTTTAACTCTTTTTTGTCTATCAACAAAAGCAAATCCACGACCAAGTTCTAATAAAAACTCTTGAATCTTTTCAATTAAAGCACTTTCTATTTCACTTTCTCGAAATTGTTTATTATCTTTTAAATCTAAAAATTCTAAGACATATGGGTCTTTGATAATATCTTTTGGAGTTATGAGTAAATCTTTTGTGTTTTCCTGAGCTTCAAGTTTTACATCTTTTTTTTCCTTGCTTGCCAAGAGTCTCTCATAATAGTGTGTACCTATTTGCCTTTCTAAAGCTCTAACACTCCAGTTTGATTTATCTGTCTCATTCATATACCAAAGTCTAGCATCTTCACTATCAACCCGTAAAAGTAAACTATAATGACTCCAACTCAATTTAGCAGACACTGTCTGCCATTTTGGGAACAAAGTATAAAACTTCCTCATATTTCGTATATTTCTTTGACTAAATCCTTTACCAAACTCAACAGTTAATTTTATAGAAAGTTCTTTAATGAGATTGTTACCATATTTAGCCCTACCTTCACCATTTTGTTCTTCTTCTACTATCTGCTTACCTACATTCCAATAAGCTTCTACCATAATGAAGTTTACTTGTTTATAAACACTCTCTTTTGCTAATTGTAGAATATTTATTATTTTGTCGTAAAAATAATTTTCTAAAACAGGTTTCATATTTTGCTCTATTCCTTTAAAACTAAAAGTTACTTATAGGGTAATCTTATAATATTGAATCAAACAAAATTCCTCCAGTTACATATTCTTTACTAAGTACTATTAGTTTTATTATTCCATAAAAAATGTTGATGCTTTCAATATATGTGGAATATTGTAAACTATATCTTTTAAATAAGTTTCAAAAATACATTCAGGTACAAAGTATATTATTGCTACTTCTATTTGAAATTTTGTGATGATTAAACAAACTGTTCCGTAATCATAAATAGTTACATATTTTGTAATATAAAAATTTAACTTATTATAGCAATATTACAAACACTTTATACAAATATTAAGCACAGAAAGCTATAATCGCGTATTAATTTACCATTACAAGGATTTGCATATGGAGCAAGAACGCTCGAGAAGTAACCTTTATGCGCTACTTTCACGCATACTACTACAAGAATTGGATGCTGACTTTGTTGAAACATTGAAGAGTGATGATACATTGCTTGAATTTTTCCCAAGCCTAAAAGAGTGGGAACTCTTTAAAACACTTGATACAAAAACTCTTTTAAATGAACATATAAATGTTGACTTTGTAAATATCTCTTTACTACATTTAACTCCGTATGAGGGCTTTTATGTTCGTGATGATCAAATGATTGAAACAGGTGGGGCTAATCCTGTAACAGATTACTACTCTGCATATGATTTTGTTGTTGACTTTGAAAAAGCACGTGTTGTTGCGCCTGACCACATTGCAATTGAATTAGAGTTTATGCATACTCTTGTAGAAGCACAGATGAAAGCTATAGAAGCAGGTGACGATAGTGTTGGTGACATCATAGCTTTACAAAAAGAGTTTTTAAATAAACACCTATTACAATGGGTTCCAATGTACTTAATAAGCGCTAAATATGAAGCTAGGACTCCACTATATCATGATGCGGCAGATATGGCTATAGAATTTTTATTAAGTGACAATGAATATTTAAGCCAGAAAGCTAAAGCGGTTTAATAGATTTTGATAGCTTTAAAAAACCATGCATGTGTTAGAGCAGTTACAAAAAACTCTACTTGTACAAAATGTAAAGATATATGTCCAACAGAAGCAATTGAGATAGAGGGGACACTACCAACACTTATGTTATCACAATGTGTTGGCTGTAGTGGCTGTAATGCAATCTGTCCAAGTGAGGCATTGATTGTTGATAATTTCTCTTCTACTGAGTTTTTCTTTGACTTTGTATCTAGCGATGAGAGTATTGTAAGTTGTAAAAGTAATGTGCCCTGCCTTAGTGCAATAAGTGCAGAAAATCTACTCTCATTAACGTTAATGAAAGGTGATATTACATTTGATATGTCACACTGTTCAAGTTGCGAACTAGCACACTCTCTTGAGCCTCAAATTCAAAAGAACTGTGATGAAGTGAACTACATACTTGAAGCTATGCAAAAAGATAATAGAGTTAAGCTTGATTTTACAATTAAAGAAGATTCTAAAGAGGAGAGTGAACCAAATAGAAGAGATTTTTTAAATAATTTTTCTTTAAGTGGTGTAGGAAAACAGAAACAAAATTTAGATCGCGCTGTTGAAATTGAGTCTATTGAAGCAAAAGAGAACTCATTAAGTAACGTTGACACAGCTGCGATGCGTTCAAAAAATTTACCAGATAGCAGAAAAATTTTATTTACAGCACTAAAACGAGTAGAGAAGCCAGAGACATTTCATGTTATAGAAGCAGAAGAAATTAGTTTTATGTCTGAAAAAAGTATAGACCTAGAGACATGTACAAGTTGTCAAATGTGTTATAGAATTTGCCCAACAAAAGCACTAACAAGCGACTACAAAAATTCACGTATTGATTTTGATGCGGGACTATGTATTAAATGTACAGCTTGTCATGATGTTTGTGAACCAAATTCAATAACATTAAAAAATACATTTAAAATAGAAAACTTTTTCAACGCAAAAGTTGAAACTTTAGCAAAGTTCACAGTTAGAAAGTGTAATGAGTGTGAAAATTACTTTACATATCGTGGTGGTGAAGTAGTCTGTGAACGTTGCCGCGTTGAAGAGGATGAAGCAAAAGAGCTTTGGGGGTTAAGATGATTGCAAAAGTAATTGAAAAAGATACAAAACTTTTTGGTTTGTTAGCTGATTCTGCTTCTACTCTAAAAAAAGCTAAAATAGTATCTGAATGCTTTTCAGAACAAAATATAGATGCAGCATATATTCCAATGAATATACGAGAAGATGACATCTATTTTACAATTGCTGGACTAAAAAACTCTAAAATAAATGCTGTTAACTTAGGGTCTGAGTATGTTAAAGGTGCATATGAGCAGATGGACTCTTTAAGTGATGAGGCAAAGTTTTGCGGTTTTGTAGACACTATAAGTATTAAAGATGAAAAGTTACATGGTTATATTACAGTAGGAGAGGCCTACGCAAAAATACTAAAAGAGACAAACTCTAAAAAGATAATAATTTTAGGAAGTGGTTCAATTGCTAAATCAATTTTAATGCATCTCAAAGATACAGATGTAAAAGAGATTGTTCTACTACATGACAGAATTGAAAGTGCTATGCAGACGCTTGAGCTGATGCGTGAGTATTTAGGGGATATTGAAGTTGACATAGATCGATATGAAAAGAGTATAGCTTATAGCGCTGAGGCAGATATGCTTATAAATGCAACTAATCTAGGTAGAAGTGAACATGATGGATTTATTACATTCTCAACATATCCAACATATTTATCAGACAATGTAAGCTTACCAAAAAATGCTAGATCTTTTTTCGAAGTAGCTTCTGAAAATATATGTGACTACATTGGTGGCAATGATTTAGCTAAAGAGATGATAAAAATTGATTGCAAAAAATGGTTTCAAAACAACGACAAGGAGATTTAGATGAGTTTAGATAAAGCAGGTATAGAAGAGTTAAAAAATGAATTTGATCAGTTCGTTATGGATAGATGTGCTACAAATGAGCGTGGGGAAGATGAACTAGATGCTGAGAATGCAGAAGATGAAGATATTCCAAATTTCGTAGAAGAGCTACTAAAAAAACTTTTAGCACCAGCAATCAGCGGTGTAAGCTTAACAAGAATTGACATTAAACGTATTGGTACAGAGATGGACTACAGCTTGCCCATAAAAGAGCGCAACAAAATGTTTAAAGCTATGATGCGCCACATGGTAAGTAAAGCTGAACTACAACAACTTTTTGATGTTATAAACAAGCATATTGATGGACGTCTACTAATTTACAAAGAGTTTGCAGAGACATTCCCAGCATCAAAATATATATTTGACAGTTATGAAGTAAAAATTGAAAATACAAAAAAAATGTTAGATAGAATTGTAAGGGACTTTGAAGAGTTCGACCCAAGTGCTGAACCAGTAATTATGTAAAGATTAGCTTTTCATATATTTTATTCAGTATAATTGTCGTGAAATAATAAAGTACTCAATCTAATCATTTTTATTTGGAGATTAACTATGCATAAATATACAATAATAATTCTATTTTTAAGTAGCTTTCTTTTTGCACAATCTGTAACTACCTCAAAGAATTGGTTACTTTTAGGCGCGACAGAGGATATTACTGATTTATCAGTTTTTAGTTCAAAATGTATTAAATACCTATACACATATAATAGTACAAAAAATTCATTTTCTATATATGAACCATCTAAGAGTATAAATGAAGTTAAATCAATTAAAAAAGGTACTGGTTTTTGGCTTAGCGGCCTAGATAATTGTACAATAGATACTACGAAAACTAATACATTTGAAAAACGAATAGTAGGCAGTGATGAACTTTTAGTCGATAGTAAGCAGAGTCTTACTTGGGTTAATGGAGTTGATGCATGTTTTGCAGGTATCGTATCTAAAACTTCAGACAGTTGCAAGTCACTTACATTTGGTGGAAGGTCTGATTGGAGATACCCTACATCAAATGAGCTTTCAAGCCTTATATCAAGAGCAAATTCTCAGGGTGTAAACCTAAATTATATAGTAAGTCATTGTGTACATGGGACAGCTAGTGATGGATATGTATATACTCACAACCATTCAAACGTTGGACAAATATTTACAACTACTCCAAGTAATGCTGGATTACGTTGTGTTTCTGATGGCAATTAAATCAATCTATAATATCATAATAAATTATAATGTTGGAACTAATCTTGCTTGGTCTTTTATGTACAAGCAATCGCTGACTTAATATTGACAAAAGCAGACTTAGTTGATACTAAGTTTAGGAGTAAGATCTCCATGATGAGCCAAAGTCTCAAAACTCAGCGATTACACTATAAAAATCTTTTTTATTTAGATACAATCTTAGCCATGGAACCTAAAAAAATAGCAAAATTTATGTTAATATCAGGAATTGTAACCATTATTATAGGCATTGTACTATACAAAATGATGGAAACTGTAGAGTATACGAACTCTACACACCAAACAAAATAGTACTCTAACCAAAAGGGTTAGGTGGTGCGTTTGTTGATGAACTTGAACTACTAGATTCTTCTGAGCTCACAGAACTACTACTAATTATCGGTACTTCAGTAACTGTACCATCTTCACTAACAATAATTGCTGCACTATCTGCTGCCGTTGTTGATTCAGTAACTAAGGTGTCAGCATCTGTTGAAAGAGTATCTTGAACTAGTGCAACAGATGTTGCAATTGTTGCTTGAAGAGTAGCATCTAAATTAGTTACATTTTTTGCAATAATCTTTGCAACTTCTGTCCCATCAACTACTTCACCAGCTACCTTTTTCTCAATAATCTCTTTAAATGCACCAGTAGCAGATGCTATTACATCTGTACCAATTTGATCACCAAAAATTTTATCATACTGAGCTTTTTGTCTAGCAACTGTTGCATCACTCAATAAACTCTGTGCGAATGTTGATGCATCAACATTTTTATTTTCAATTTTTAAACGATTAATTTGACTTGAAATTAACGCTTTTGTACCCTCTACTCCACCACTAAGTGCTACTGCTTTTAGCACATCTTTTGCTTCTGTAATTTTAGTTGAAAAATTTCCTGTCGCAGTTGCTACATTTTGAAGCTTTTTCTCTATTGTTCCAGTAACTACCTCAACAGATTTTTGTGTAGCTTCAATCTGCTTTAAAGCTTCACTACTGTTTGTTGAATTCTTTAAAGCTGTCTCATCAATTTTAAGTGTAATAGTCGCTGTACTCTTTACAATCTCTTTTACAGCTGTCAGCTTATCACTACTATTTTGGATTTTGTTTGCAAGTGTTGAATCAGCAATAATTGCTTCATTTATTGCCTCTACACTTTTATTAATTATTGTATCTGTATCTTGTAAAACTGTATCAAAACTATTTGCCGATGCACCACTAAGTGAACGAGATAGTGCATTCATAGCAGCTTGAACACCTTTTTCAACTGCTGCACTATCTGAGCTACCAGTAATAGACTTTGCAATAGTCTCTGCTGTTTTTTGCATAACTAATGATGTTTTAATCAACCTTGCAGCGTTTGTTTTACCATTACTATCTGTACTATCTTTTAAAAGTGCTACTGGGTCACCAGCTAAAAATGCTCTGTCAACACCCAATACAGATGCGATTTTACTCTCAACTTCACTTAAAAGTGTTGCCTCATCTCCTGCTCGCAATAAGCGTGAACTCTTTTGAGAATCTGCAAAAGCATTTGCTACTATTGTCGTTACTGGCGTGACATGTCTTGTTACGCTACTGCTACCACATCCAGGGTTTAAAACTACACTTTGCAGAGTACCCTCAAATGTTTCTCCACTACTTCTATCCAATCCACCTATCGTTTTAACTACATAGCCACTCGTACTCGCAGAGCCTGGGATTAAAAATGAGTATGCTCCATTAGAACTACTATTTACTTCATTTAATTTACTCTCCCCTGAACGTGAAGCGATAACTGGTAATACCTTACCTGTATCTAAGGAGGATATTTCTATACGTGCATCTTTAATATAACCATCAATAACATTTCCATTTATTTCAAGTAATGCACTAAGGTTTGCATCTTTACTACCACTTACCCAGAAACCTTGACCTTTTTTTACAAGATCTAATGATGCTGAAGTAACACCAGGGCTATACTCTTTCCAATTTCCACTATCATCTTGCGCCCATACTACTTTAACTGCACTATTATTAAATAGATGTGCTGGACAAAAATCTGATTTTGCACCAAGAAGCGACCAACCACTTTTTACTGTATGTGTGGATAAATCAGCTGTAGCAGAGCCACTTAGAATAGTCCCTACTCTATTACCTTTTAACCAAAATCCACTTCCTGCATCAATTGAAGAGATAGTGCTGTTTGAACCATTTGCTGGGTATGTTTCCCATGTGCTAGCTTTATAACTCCAAATAGAACTAATAGAGCTTGTATCAAAAACTGATAAATCACTAATTGTACGTTTAGCTCCATGTAAGTGCCAACCATTTGTAACACCAAAACTTTGTGATGATGGTGCAAATGTTCCCAAATCTAAAACACTTTGATCAGTTGATAGAACCCAAAATCCCTCACTTGCTTTTATATTCTCTAGTAACGGTTCCCCATCTTGCTTTGGATATATAAACCATGAATTATCTCTATATGCACGAACAAGACTAATATTGGAAGTGTCAAAACGACTCATATCCGTAATTGAGCCTAATGCACCAACTAACTTCCAACCCTTTTCTAATGTCACACTGCTTGACTCTGTTGGAAGATCTAAACTCAAAGACTTAGATGCATTTACCCAAAATCCATCTCCTGAATCTATTTTGCTAAGCAATGCCACTCCACTATCTTGTGGAAAACTAGCAAAGTTCGAGTTTTGATAAGCAACAACATTTTTTACACCATCTGTATTAAATATAGACATATCTGTTATTGCAGCTTTTGCACCAAGAAGTTGCCAACCAGCATTAATAGGTACACTTTCAGCCCACAACGATCCTACCAGTATAACACCTAAGAGTATGGAAGATTTCATAATAAGTCCCTTTATTAAGGTAATACACCGATTATAATATTTTTAATATGAAAAATAACTTATTATACTTCCTGCAAATACCTCATAAGTTATTGATTGAAAGAATTTAGATACTTTTGAGTAAAATAGCAAAATTTTACTCGCAAGGCATTTAATGTTTGGCTATTCCACTTTAAAACCTCTTCTATTTAAACTAGATCCAGAAACTGCACACTCTGTTGCTGCTAAGGCTATGAGTTTAGCGCAGATGTGTACACCACTTAGTAATATAATTACTGAAAAACTTTTTGTAAATGACAAAAGATTAAATCAAGAGATATTTGGTCGAACTTTTTATAATCCTGTTGGTCTTGGTGCTGGTTTTGATAAAAATGCGACTCTTATAAAACCCATGAGTATGTTAGGATTTGGTTTTACAGAGATTGGAACAGTTACGCCAAAACCACAAGATGGTAACCCTAAACCTAGACTTTTTCGCCATATTGAAGAAGAGAGCTTACAAAATGCCATGGGGTTTAATAATGCTGGTTCGCTAGAAGCATCCAAACAGCTACAAAAATGTTTTCCATATGTAACGCCCATTGGAATTAATATTGGTAAAAATAAAATCACACCAGATGACAAAGCACTAGATGACTATTTAGACTTAATAAAAACACTACAGATGCTAGGTGACTATATTGTTATTAATATATCTTCACCAAACACCCCAGGTCTTCGTGATCTACAAAATGAAGAGTTTATAAGTACACTTTTTTATGAGGCCAACAAACTAACTACTAAACCTGTTCTTTTAAAACTTGCTCCTGACATGACTAAAAGTGACGCTGTTACACTGGCTGTTAATGGTGTTCAAGCTGGTGCTAGTGGTGTAATTGCTACTAATACCTCTATAGACTACTCTTTAGTAAAAAAACCATATGATATTGGTGGAATTAGTGGTGCAGTAATTAAAGAAAAAAGCAGAATAATTTTTAAAGCTATTGCTAATGAGCTTTTTGGTAAAACCACACTTATATCTGTTGGTGGAATTGACAGTGCAGATGAAGCTTGGACTCGTCTTAAACTTGGAGCCTCTTTAGTACAAGTTTACAGCGCGCTTATTTTCAAGGGACCAAATTTAGTTAGAGATATTAATCTTGGGTTATTAGAGCTTATGCAAGAGCATGGAGTTAAGAATATTAACGAAATTATCGGAAGTGATATTAAATGATTAAATCAACACTTACGTTCATATTTACAATAGGAATATTAATGGCAAGCACATTACCGCCGTACAAATCAAAAACATTGAAAAATGGGTTACAAGTAGTTGTTATAGAGATGAAAAACTCATCAAAAGTGATTACAACTGATGTCTTTTACAAAGTTGGAAGTCGAAATGAAGTAATGGGGAAAAGTGGAATTGCTCATATGCTTGAACACTTAAACTTCAAGTCTAGTAAAAACCTTAAAAGTGGTGAATTTGATGAAATAGTAAAAAGCTATGGAGGAATGAACAATGCCTCTACTGGCTTTGACTATACTCATTACTTTATAAAGTCAAGTACAAGAAACCTAGATCAGTCTCTATCACTGTTTGCTGAACTTATGCAAAACCTTAATCTTTTAGATGAAGAGTTTCAACCAGAGCGCAATGTTGTAGCAGAAGAGAGAAGATGGAGAACTGACAATAACCCTATGGGATATTTGTACTTTAACCTTTTTAATAACACATATGTATACCATCCATACCACTGGACTCCAATAGGTTTTATGAATGATATTCAAAACTGGAGTATAGATGACATTAAATCGTTTCACTCTAAGTACTATAGACCAAATAATGCAATCATAGTTGTAGCTGGTGACGTAAGCGCAGATGAAGTATTTAGCTCAACTGAGCAACACTTTGGAAAAATAGAAAACTTTCTAAATGAGAAAGAGAATGTACAGATAGTTCAAAAACAGGCTAACGTAGAATCTAAAGATTTCATACCTCTTGAAAAAGTAGAAGAGAATATTGAAATAGAGACTAAAGATGATGAGAACAAACACTTTAAAGAACCTAAGCAAAATGGTGCTAAAAGAGTAACTGTACATAAAGATACAGAAGTTGAAATGCTTGCAATTGCTTACCACATTCCAGACTTTTTACATAAAGATCAAAGTGCATTAACAGCAATTAGCGAACTTTTAAGTAGTGGTAAAAGTAGTAGACTATATAAAGTGTTAATTCATGAAAAGCAGATGGCTAACCAAGTTTATGCTTATAATATGGAAAATATTGATCCTGCACTTTTTCTTTTTATTGCAGTTGCAAATCCAGGTGTTACAGCTGAAGCGATTGAGCGTGAAATTTTGACAATACTGCATGAGATTAAAACTAAAAAAGTTTCAAAAGCAGAGCTAGATAAGATTAAGATAAATACTACATCAGATTTTGTCTACTCTTTAGAGAGTTCAAGTTCAGTTGCTGACCTCTATGGTAGTTTTTTAGCTCGAGGTTCACTAGAACCACTTCTTACTTATGAAGAGAATATTTTAAAGCTAAAACCTAAAGAGATAAAAAGCATTGCACAAAAATATTTTAGAAGTGAAAATTCTACAACTATTATTTTAAGAAAAGAGGATAAATAATGATTAGCCTAACAGGAGCTATGACCGCGCAAATTACTCCATTTAAAGATGGGAAACTAGATGAACAGACATATGAGAATCTAATTAAACGTCAAATAAATAACGGTATTGATTTTATAGTTCCAGTTGGGACAACAGGAGAGAGCGCAACACTAACTCATGATGAGCATAAACACTGCATAGAGATTGCAGTAGCTACAGCAAAAGGAACTAATGCAAAAGTGGTAGCAGGAGCTGGTAGTAATGCAACTGCCGAAGCTGTTGATTTAGCTCGTTTTGCACAAAGCCATGGAGCAGATGCAATACTTTCTGTTGCACCTTATTATAATAAACCTTCACAAGAGGGACTTTATCAACACTACAAAGCAATTGCATCTGCTGTTGAAATTCCAGTTATGCTTTACAATGTTCCAGGACGAACTGGTGTTGACATAGAAGCCTCAACAGTCAAACGTCTTTTTAGTGAAATAAAAAATATTACATCTATTAAAGAGGCAACTGGTTCAATGGAGCGTTCAGTTCAACTTCTTGCTGAAAACAGAGATCTAATTTTAATTAGTGGTGACGATGCAATTAATTACCCGCTAATTGCAAATGGTGGACAAGGTGTCATTTCTGTGACATCAAATCTACTTCCAGATATGATGAGCGAACTTGTGCACAGCGCTCTAGATGGAGATTTGAAAAAATCTAAAGAGATAAACGATAAACTATATACAATCAATAAATCTCTTTTTGTTGAGAGTAACCCAATTCCAATAAAAGCTGCTATGCATATTGCAGGACTAATGCCAAATTTAGAGTACAGACTACCACTTACAATGCCAAGTAAAAGTACAATGGACCTGCTTGAAAAAACAATCTCAAAATACAATGTAGTAGGACTCTAAAATGAAAAATAAAACCTTAGTAATTAGCGGTGCAACTCGTGGAATTGGAAAAGCAATTGCATATGACTTTGCAAGTAAAGGTGCTAATATTGCATTTACTTACAACTCAAATAAAGAGATAGCAGAAAACATTGTAGATGAGTTAGAATCTACATATGGTATTAAAGCTAGATGTTACCCTCTAAATATTTTAGAACCAAATGACTACAAAGAACTTTTTACAAAAATTGATGAAGACTTTGACAGAATTGACTATTTTATCTCAAATGCAATAATCTCAGGACGTAGTGTTGTTGGTGGGTTTGCTCCATTTATGCGCCTTAAACCAAAAGGTCTTAATAACATCTATACTGCAACTGTTCTTTCATTCGTAATTGGTGCGCAAGAAGCAGCAAAACGTATGCAAAAAACGGGTGGTGGAAATATAATTTCACTTAGTTCTACTGGTAACCTTGTCTACACACCAAACTACTCAGGTCATGGAAACTCAAAAGCAGCAGTAGAGACTATGGTCAAATATGCAGCAGCTGAACTTGGCGAGTTTGGAATTCGAGTGAACGCTGTAAGTGGTGGTCCTATTGATACAGACGCACTTAGAAAATTTCCAAATTATGAAGAGGTAAAATCAGAAGTTGTAAAACGCTCTGCACTTGGACGTATGGGAGAAGCACAAGATTTAGTTGGCGCATGTGCATTTCTTTGTAGTGATACAGCTGGCTGGTTAACTGGTCAAACAATAATTATAGATGGTGGTACATCTTTTAAATAAGTTTAAACTTATAAAATAATAAAAAAATAAAATATCTAATTTATATCTTTATTTTATGCTATAACCTTAATTCTTTGTAAGGAAAAACGACTTAATGAAAAATTCTATCTCATAGGATATGAATAACTACAAATCACTTAAATAACAGTTTCTAGCAAAGCTTTGTATAACCATTTATATCGCTAACCTTAGATAATTTTAGCCCATTTTTAGAAC